>OCHA01001999.1_pt1 | contig 13392 bp, 12 predicted proteins | sample 1538591 | NCBI WGS metagenome assembly OCHA01 (sample SAMN04571710, study PRJEB22368) | human gut metagenome | biome: human gut; material: stool | host: Homo sapiens | place: Luxembourg | collected 2012-09-06 | reverse complement strand
GTTTCACTATTACTTGTTAGCAATTTCATTAATTTTTATTTTTCCATTGTTAATAGCTTGTTATCTTCTCTTTTTCCTGCTCAAGCTCCTGCCTGTGCTTTGCCGATGTTTCATCGGTGACCGCCGTATTTTCTGCGGTGTCGGCCGTCACTGTTTCCTGCAAGGGAGCTTGCGGTGCGACAGGCTTTACCTTTATTGAGTTGTCGATAACAACTGTATCTGTTGTAGGCTGTACGGGATAATAACCGCCCCGACCCGCCTTGAATACGCCTGCCAAAATATATTCCTCGCTTTCGTATTATGCGATGATTTCGTCTTCCTTGCCGCCCTTTGAGATAACGAGAGTACCCTCGTCCTCAAGTCTGCGTATGATGGATACGATTCTCTGCTGAGCCTCCTCAACATCACGCATACGGACATTGTGAAGATATTCAACGTCTGTCTGTACGCTTTCACGCATACGGGTAGACATATTTGCATAGATGCACTCTGCAACCTCGGGAGTAGAGCCCTTGATAGCAACAGCAAGATCCTTTGAATCGACCTCGGGTATAAACGCCTGTATAGCCATATTGTCGAGAGTTACTATATCCTCGAATACGAACATCTTTGAGCGTATATCGTCTGCCAGCTTCGGATCTCTCAGCGTCAGCTCGTCGAATATGTATTTTTCTGTTGCACGGTCTACGTTGTTCATGACCTCCGCAACATAGTCTATACCTCCGACCTCTGTGGTGTCGGCGGTAACAAGATTGTCAAACTTCTTTTCAAGCGTGCGTTCTATAGACTTTACGACATCGGGCGATGCCCTGTCCATCTTAGCCATACGCTCGACTACATCTATCCTTGTTTTCTTGGGCAGTTCGCTTAAAATCGCCGATGCCTGATCGCTCCTTGCGTAAGAAAGTATCAGTGCGATTGTCTGCGGATGCTCGTTTTGTACCATTGCAAGCAGGTTTTTATAGTCTGCCTTGCGGACAAATGCAAACGCTTTTGTCTGGAACTGCTTTGTTATCTTTTCAAACAGCGCCTGTGCCGTCTGCGGACCGAATGCCTTTTCAAGTATGTCACGGGCATACTCCACACCACCCTCGGATATTACCTTCTGGGTAAGGCAAAGCTCATAGAACTCGTTAAGAACGCTGTCCACCACTTCCATAGGGTAGTAGTTCATTCTTGCTATTTCAAGCGTGATCTGCTCTACCTCCTCGTCGGAGAAGTGCTTGAATACCTCGGACGCATTTTCCGTACCGATAGAGCTTATGATTATCGCCGCCTTTTGTGCGCTGGTGAGTGCCTCCATATATATCCTTCCTTTATGCTGTCAATATCATTCGCCGTTTTTCATCATAGAACGTATGAGCTGGGCAACGACATCGGGATTTGTGCGTGAGAAATCCTTGATTTCCTTCTTGAGAACCGCACTCTTTGACTCGTCGTCATATTCGTCAAGGTGCTGTATGTTGAATTCTTCGTCCGGCTGAGGCTGAGGCTCAAAGCTGAGAGCGGCAGATTCCTGCGCCGCCTGTGCCGCCGCTGCCTGTGCGGCCGCCGCCTTGGCTCTTGCTTTTGCACGTTTCTTCTTCTTTGCGTTGCTTGTAAGGATAGCTACGATAAGCAGTGCAAGCACAAGAAGTCCGAGCAGGAGTATGATATAAACCGTCCAGTCAACGCTTCCGCCTCTGTTTATCGTATTGCCGTTGCCGTTAGTGCCGTTGTTGCCGTTTATAACAAACGGGTAATTTGCAACCGTAACATTTGCAACGTCTGCGCCGATAGCAAACGCAATTACTTCACGGAGCTGTTCCTTGTCCGCTTCAAGCATATTGATCTGATCTACAGTTACAGCCGCCGTTATTTTATCTACCGAATAGCCGTTCTTTTCAAGCTGTCTTATCTCGGTGTTTACAAGACGCTTTACGGTAATGCTGTTCTGATAGTAATATTGGTTATCGTCGTCGCCCTTGATAGTCGGATAGTTCGGTGAAATGTCGCTGTTGCTTGTTGTGCCAACAACGCCCGACAGCGAGCCTATACCGCCCCAGCCCTCGTTCTTTGTTGAGCTTTCTATCATACCGCCCGATGTACCGTCCTCTGCTACAGACGGTGTGTAGATGGTATATTCCGACTTTGAGTTATCGTAATTGAGCTTTACGTTTACGTTTATCGTGTAGTCCTTGTACAGCTTTTTCAGCGTGTCGTTGAGCTGGCTCTTGAGCAGACTCTGCATCTGCTCCTGGAAGTTCAGCCTTGACTGGTACAGCACGTCCTCCTCAACGGTCGTGTTCTCACCGCTGAGCAGCTTGCCGTCCGAGTCGAGTATTGATATGTTTTCACGCTCAAGACCCGGCAAAGAGTTCAGCACCAGTGCATAGATACCTTCAACCTGATCGCTCGTAAGCTGTGCGCCGTTTTTCAGATCAAGCTTTACGCTGACTCTCGGTTCTTCGCTGTCCGTGGAGATAACATAATTGCTGTTCTCCGGCATAGTGATTATAACATAAGAGTTCTTGACCGCACTTATGGTGTTGATGGCTTTCATAAGATGCGTCTGTAACTGCTGTATCTGAAGCACCTTCTTTTCGGTGTCGGTCGACCATATGCCTATGCCGCTGTTCCATACGTCAAAGTTGAACGTTGACTTGGGGTATCCTTGTATGCTAAGCTGCATTCTTACATTGTCCGCCTGGTCGCTCGGTACAGAGATACTGCCGTCCGTACCCATTTTTACGTCCGTTATTCCAAGCTCGTTTATTGCCGAAACAACCTGCGAGCTTTCCTCACTGTCAAGTCCGGTATAAATAGCCGTATATCCCTTTTGATTAAGCACTATCGCAAGCACTATTGCGGCAACTATTACTACCGATACCGCAGTTATTATGAATATCCGCAGATTTTTCGCAAGCGAGCTCCATTTATCTTTGAATCCGCTCCAGAAAGCGGAGAGCTTATCCTTCATCTATATATGTATCCTTCCCTTGAAGTGTAGATCAGTATTGATCAGACGGTCATACGCATTATCTCGTTGTATGCGTCAACAGCCTTGTTCTTGACAGTAACAAGCAGATCCACAGCGGTAGCCGCCTTTTCGAGATTTACCTGTATCTGTGCAAGATCGTCCACATCGCCGAGCATAAGATCGACAGAATCCTTCTGTACCTGTGCGTCGGTTTCCTTGACGTTCTTTACAAGCGACTCAAAAACATCAAAGAACGTTGCTTCGCCGTCATCTGTGCTTTCGGTCTGCTTTTTCTGACTCATCGTTTCCATAGGGGTGATACTGCTTGTAAGCGGTACTATAAACATTTATATCAGTTCCTTTCGGGTATCGTTAGTTGTTTCCTATGCTGAGTGCCGTCTGCGCCATTGATTTCACGGCGTTCAGCACAGCGAGGTTAGCTTCATACGAGCGGGTAGCCGCCATAGCGTCCATTTCCTCTTCCGCCACGTCAACGTTCGGCAGATAGTAATAGCCGTTCTCGTCTGCATCGGGATGTGTCGGGTCATAGACCGGTGTGAGCGGTGTTTCGTCCTCGACTATCTCAGTAACAAGAACACCCTTGTTTTTAGTCGCAGAAACAGTATTCGCAGGCACTCCCCCTGCTATTTTTTCTTTCCTCTTTGCTATAGTTTCCTCAAGCACAGAGTTGAAACCCTTGTTTTCGCCGAACAGTACGACCTGTCTTCTGTACGGCGTACCGTCCTCCGTTCTGGTGGTTTTTGCGTTCGCAACGTTCTGCGAAATTACATCAAGACGCAGTCTTTCCGCTGCCATGCCCGATGCGGCTATATTAAGCGAACTTAAAAATGCCATGCAAAAAACTCCTTTCTGTATGTCAAAAAAGCGTTGAAATCCGTTTCACTGTATATAATCCATTATTTTAAAGCGTCTGCTTTAAGGCGATAGCCGTTAATTGTGCGGTATTGCCTTAAATTACGTTTTCATTGCCGAACGCAGCCTTGTGAACTCTCCGTTCATCTGGTTCTTGAGAGCCTGATAGTGAAGCTGTACCTTCGCAAGCTCGTTTGACTGCGAATCAACGTCTACGTTGTTGCCGTCCGGCTGAGTGTTGGTCGCAGTGTCCTCGTACACTCTTGTAGCAAGCTCGACCTGCTTTGAGCCTTCCTTCGCCTTACCTCCGACAACGCTCGTGCTTTCCATCCTGTCCTTGAGTACAGCGTAAAAATCAAGATACTTGCAGTTATATCCGGGCGTATCCTGGTTTGCTATATTCTGTGCGATAATCTGCTGCTTCTGCCACAGAACAGACAGACCCTGTTCGGTAATGCGAAAAGCGTTTGTGTTGAAAAGTGCCATATATCCTCCTTTTCAAGCCGGTTCTTCTCAGGAAATGTTCCCCGTGTCATAAACAGTTAATACGATGAACGATTTCCGTATTTTGTATTTCGGTGTAACAAAGTTACAATATGTAGAAAACCACCTTAAGTTATATTAACATTACATGGTTTTTGGTGCGATTTTAACAAATTTCGAGCTACAGTTCTAGCAACTCAATTGTATATTATACAACATTTTTTACCGTTTTGCAAGGCTGGTAGGAGAAATCTGTTGATTTTTGTACGATTCTCTAAAAGCGGTGACTGACAATATGCAACGGCTGTATTTTTTAGTCAGACTGCACAATAGTATAAGCTACCACTTCCTGTCGAATGTGGGAAGCTCGGTAAACGTTCTTTTCCTTGCCTGCCTGTAGACTATTCTTGTTTTCGGCCTTAAAACGGGCTTTGTTTCGGCGGCTTTCTTTTTCTCGCACCTTAGCTGATACCGCTTCTGAGCGAGCGAGCAGTGTCTGAAAATCGTTTTCTGCTTCGGAAAGCACTTGGGAAGCGTCAGCGAGGATATTTCCCTGAAGCCGTTTTCATTAAGCCACCAGCTGTCAAATTCAGGCTTGCCCTGCCTTATGTGGTACCCCAGACGGTCAGAGTCGCCCTCATAGCATCTGATTTTTCCCGTAAAGACAAGCCTGCCCTTTTTCACAGACAGCTTCATCTCGTCATACGGTATTATATAAAGCCTGCGTTGTATCCCGCCCGTGTCCGCCGATATTTTTCCGCCGTACCTGCTGAGAATGGCGGCGGATTTCTGTATCTCGAAGTAGGTGCATCGTTTTATACGTCTTGACCGTGTTTCGCATATAAAGAACAAAAGAAAGGTGAACGCAAGCCACACGGCAACGCATATCGCAGGAATAGCAAGTCCTGCGGCGAGAAACCCCTCCGTCCGCCACTTTCTTGTCTGTATTATCAGCGACATAAGGCTCAGAAGCGCCGGGAGCGCAAGCACAGCTCCGACAGCTACGCTTGCTTTCTCGCAGACAGTGCGAGCTTTCGATGTGTCGGCGTGAAAAAAATTCTGCATTGACCCTGCGGAACAATATTCCGCTACCGCACCTCCCTTACGACAAACTTCTGCTTATACTAATTATATTATAGCCGGCTTACAAAAGTCAACGAGCTTTTCTTAATTAAATTGTATAAAAACAAGCTGTACTTTTTAAACAATTCGCAGAATTTTTAAAAACCGACTAAAAAACTGCTGATTCTGCTTGATTTATTGTTCAATTTATTGTATACTTAATGATAAATGATAATATAGGCGTGTTGGGTGCGGCTGTAATGCCTTTTCCCCGTGTCTTAGGAAAGGGGAGTTGTGCTTTTTGAGCTATAAGAAAGAAGACTTTACTTCTTTTGAGATAACCTCGCTTGACGGTGAGCGGCTGATGTACACCGAGAGCAACTTCGACTTTCCGATAATGTACGACCTTAACGATAATATTATTGACAATATGCTGATGATAAAGGGACGGAAAATGCCCGAGATCGACACATCTCAGTATGTTTACGTCATCGCCAGTATGCGTGACGGCGACCGTTACAGATACAAGACGAACGTATCCGTATCGACCGACCGCCAGCTTAATGTGATATTAAGACCCGACAAGGCGGAGCTTCTTGAAGAACGCAGAAGATATTTCAAGATAAAAACGAATGAAAGAGCGTTTATAACGCTAAGAATGCAGGAGGGCGATGACAAGCCCGTTCCGCTTGATCCGCCTGCCGAAATATACATCAAGGATATAAACGTCGGCGGAGTATTTTTCGTCTGCACCGACGCACGCAGGCATTTTGCCAAGGGCGACAAATTGCTGATGATAATCAATCTGTCCGGCTCACGCCTTGAGCTTAATGCAGAGGTGCTCAGAGAACAGACGATAGATTCGCAGAAAACCGATACAGGCTACGGATGCCGTTTTATCGGTGTTTCTCATTCGCAGGAAGAAACTATTTCAAGATATATCTACAAGCTGCAGTTTGAAATGCTGCAGAAGGAACGTGAAAAACGTGATATGTTTTGACGGAATTTAACATAAAATGTGAAGCGGTTGATTGATATTGAATTTAAGGGTTTCGGAGGTTTTATAAAATGCAGTCATTAAAGATTAAAACGACTTTACGCATACTCACTACGGCTTTCGCCGTAATACCGATGCTGATAGTCGGCATAGTGGGATATTTCAGTATGACGGGCTTTGCCGCAAATTCGGTAAGCCAGTTCGCAAGAGCGGCAGGTGCGGCTCAGCAGGAGATAATCAATCAGTACATAAACGAGTGTATATCCGATGTTGCTTATCTTTCATTAAGCAGGCCTGCAGGAACGCTTGCAAAGAGCGGTCAGGGCGATGATGCCAAGTCAATGCTTTCGCTCATTGCCGAGAATATCGCCGACAGAAACAGCGGTTTCAAGAACCTTGTGATAACCGACTCCTCCGGCAATATCGTTTACGAATACGAGGATATACAGGGCATGAAGGAGAGCTTCTTCGGCTTCGAGGAGCTTGAGGGCTATTCCGAAGGCTCGACAAAGATTTCAAAGATCTATATGAACAACGAGGACTACGAAACAAGCGTGTTCTACGTTGCAAAGAGCATAGATGCTGACGGCCTTAACAATATCGACGGATTCGCCATAGAGATTATCGACCTTTCGAAGATAAGCGAAATACTGTCTAAGACGTCATACGGCGAAGGCAAAGGCTATCTTTCCGTAACCGACGGCACAGGATGCGTGCTGAATTACGAGGGTAACGCCGTACAGAAGATAGACGATATCGCCGACAGCGGAATAAGAGATGTTATGAAGTCTACAGTTAAGCCCACATCGGCTGAAAATAACATTGACTATAACGTAGGCGGTAAGCTCGGTTGCTACAATTATTTCACAGGTGCGTCCTCATTAAACTGGAAGTGGGTAAGCGTTTACCCTGCAAATATAGCAATGTCGCAGATTGCAGTTCCTCTTGCAATATCGCTCGGTACTATGGTGGTTCTTGCCGTTATATGCGCACTTCTCGGTATTCTCATCACAAAGTCTATCGTAAACCCGATGAACGAGATGGTAAAGGTTGCCCGTGAGATACAGGAGGGCGACCGTGACAAGCGTCTTGATATAAAGGCACACAATGAGTTCAAGGATATTTCCGAGCTGTTCAACAATATGCTCGATGACGTAAGTATGTCTGAGGAGCTGCACAGAACGATCTCCGACATTTCGGACAATATGCTGTTCGAGTGGGATTTCCACAAGGAAACAATGTACGTTTCGGATAACTTCAAGGAGAAGTTCGACATAGACCCGTCAGAAGCTCAGCTTGCAAACGGTAAGTTCCTTGATAAGATAATGACGGAGGATTATGCCGAAATCTATAAGCGTGATATAAGCGCACTGCTCAAGAACAGAACAGGTCACAGCGGCGAGTATCAGATGACCACAAAAAACGGAAGCCTGTTATGGTTCTCTATCCGTGCACTCTGCGTTACCGACCGTCTTGGAGAACCGCTCCGTGTTATCGGTGTCGTAACCGACATAGACAGCGAAAAGAAGCTTGAGCTTCAGCTTTCCGAGCGTGCAAGCTATGACTTCTTATCACAGCTTTATAACAGAAGCACATTTGAGCGTGAGCTTAAGAGCGAGATTGAGCGTAGCGCACACGCAAAGGTTGCGGTACTCTTTATAGACGTTGACGACTTCAAGTTCATAAACGACCGTTTCGGACATTCCGTAGGTGACGAGGTTATCAAGTATGTTGCCGGCTGTATCAAACAGCGTGTAAAGGGAAGCGGATTTGCCGGACGTTTCGGCGGCGATGAGTTTGTTCTTTGTATCACCGATCCTAAGCAGATTGAGGAGATAGAGAGCCTGTCGCTTGACCTTATAGATGAGCTTTACGAGGGCTACCACTCCGAGCTTGCAAACGTTTCGATAAACGTAAAGGCAAGTATCGGTATAGCGTTCTACCCCGAACACGGCGATGACAGCAACAAGGTAGTTGCCGCCGCTGACGAGGCTATGTACTTCGTAAAGAAGAACGGTAAGGCAAACTACCACATCTATCAGCCCGAAGATTCCGAGATGGAAGATCTTCAGCACACATTGTAATAAAAGTAATCAGAAATATTCATACCCGCTTTTTCGGCGGGTATGATTGCTTTTATCTGTAAATAATTTGAAAAACTAAAATTTAACCCGTTAAGGCAAAGAGAGGATACACTGTATGGCAGTTGTTATAGCGATAACAAATCAGAAGGGCGGTGTCGGCAAAACCACGACCTGCGCCGCATTCTGCGGAGGACTAACCGAAAGCGGCAAGAGCGTTCTTGCAATAGACCTCGATCCGCAGGGGAATCTCAGCTTCAGCCTTGGCGCTGACGCAGAAGAAAGCTATACTATGTACGATGTATTCAAGGGAAACTGCACCGTAAAAGAGGCAATACAATGCACGGATAACTGCGATGTTATCCCCGCAAACATACTGCTGTCGGGCTGTGAGCTTGAGCTTACCGGAGTGGGCAGAGAGTACCTTCTCAGAGAGGCACTGTCGGACGTTATGGACGATTATGATTACATAATGATAGATACCCCTCCTGCGCTTTCCATCCTCACGATAAACGCATATACAGCGGCGGACAAGCTGATTATTCCAATGATAGCCGAGATACTCAGCCTGCAGGGAATAGCACAGCTTAAAGAAACGATTTTCGCCGTAAAGAAATATTACAACAAGGATCTGGAGATTACAGGCATATTGCTTAATAAATATAATCCCCGACTTGTGCTTACAAAAGAAGTTGAGGAGCTTGCCGGAATGATAGCCGAACAACTTGGCACAAAGATACTCAGCTCAAGGATAAGTACAAACGTTTCCCTTGCGGAAGCCCCTGCACACGGTATTTCCATAATGGAATATGCCCCACGCTCCAAGGCGACCGCAGAATACCGCAGTCTTATCAACGAAGTGACCGGTGTGCCGATGAAAAAATCACAGAAAAAGGACAGCAAACGTCCCGTCCGCAGACCGTCAAAGAAACAGTAATTCACGAAAGGAGCGCCTCCTGTGGCAGAAGAATATAAATCAAGCAAGACAAGACAGGTAATGAATCTTATAAATGCAAAGCCCTCAGGTGTCAATCCGTTCTTACCGCCTGCCGAGCAGGAAAGAGAGAAAAGATCGCTTGCCGAAAGCACCGTAGAGGACAAACTGCGTAACTATACGCAATCAAAGCGAGGCACATCCGCTCCTAAATCACACACAAAGCATAACCCGATGCTCCATATCCCAGAGGACGATGAGCCACAGCAGACGGTTAAAAGCGTAACACGTCACACAGGACAGATAACGATAGACATAAACCGCATAATCATTGACGAGATACTTGACGATGCGTTAAGACGCTTCAACACCTGCCACTGCGAAAAATGCAAGCGGATAATATCCGAAAAGGTGCTTGACCTTGTTCCCGTAAAAATAGTAACGGTAACGCAGGATGAGGAGCGTTCGGTAGTAGACGGCTATTGCAGCTATGCCCGAAAGGATATATACTCTGCAATCGTCAAGGTCGTTCTTGAAAACAAACGCAGACCCTTCCACAACGAACGGCTGTGAGCCGCTTCAAATTCCGACCTTTTTAAAGGTTGGTGCGTTATTGAGGTTAGTAAAACGGTCGGGAATAAACGATGCAATGATTAGCAGATAATCTGCGGCTGTGAGCCGCTTCAAATTCCGACCTTTTTAAAGGTTGGTGGTTATTGAGGTTAGTAAAACGGTCGGGAATAAACAAAGCAATGATTACCGGATAATCTGCGGCGCGGGTGTGACCCGCATCAAATTCGCCGTTCTGACGGTTGGCGAATTGCGTAACCTTCGTTACTGTCGATAAACTGATTATTATGAAACCCCACACAGCAAAATATGTCGCCAACACCGCTTAAAACAATTTCTATACTGATAAGGTATTAATATTTTCGTGAGTATACTGGTACAACTGCACTGACATTTACCTTTCAAAAAACGCCACTAACCTGAGTACTAACCTGCGGACGTGTAGCGTTAAGCGTCCCTGCATACGCATAGTTTTGAAATACGACCGTTTGCGCCAAAGCACTATCACACTTGCCTCCCTTGTCAAAGGGAGGTGGATTGACGGCAAGGCACAAACTGTTGATTTATTGCGTTTGCTTGCAGTATATCCGCCTTTTTATACTACAAGCTTTTCTGCCGTCAAGACGGAGGGATTGTCACGCAACCCTCGCCTGTATCAACCCTTTCAAAACCGCACTATCCCTCGAAAAGCACTATATCCTTGCCCGCCCTCGAAAAAGGGTGAGGTTCTGTTGCTTGGTCAAGCCGAGCCAACTATGGTGGGGATTGTAGTTGCTTAGAAGTTGTTTTCCTAATTGCTTTGGCTCTTTCCCTTGTACATAGTAGCAACGTAACAGAATAGCGAACCCGAGAAGTGCTGTCCGACAAAAAGAACTATCGGGTAGCTTGCCACGATAGATAAATGTTAAAAGGAAATAATAGAAGCACATCAAATATAATACTTTTTCTACAAACTGAAAGCCACAGCAAAAGCTGTGGCTTTCAGTTATATACCCCGAAATTTAAATCCTATAGCGCAGAATAAAACAAAAACCCCTCCGCCATAAGCGGAGGGGCTGTATGCTCTTTAATTAAAGCATCTCATCACTTAAAAGTGATTACTTGCTTCTCTTCTTAAGAACGATACCTGTTGTAGCAACTGCTACTGCTGCGAGAGCTGCAGGGATAACTGCTACTGCCGCACCTGTAGGAGGGTTAACGGGCTCGCCTGAGCAATCGCCGGGCTTAACAGGATCTGATTTGCCGGGCTCAGTAGGCTCAGTTGTTTCGCCGGGCTTTACTGTGATTTCTTCATTGATCTTAATCTGATCGATAGCGATTGTGGGGATAGCATCGTCTTCAGCAGCCTTGAGGTCTGTGCAAACTGCGATGAATGCCACACCATCGATAACCTTGTCAAGGTCGATTGTTACAACATAAGTACCATTACCTGTTACTTCAACGGGAGTGCACTTAGCGTTTGCATTGACCTCGTTACCTTCGCCCTGGAACTGGCATTCCCACTTGGAGTCAGCCATAGCGATCCAAGCCTTGAAGGGAGTTGTGAAGTTTGTAACTGTAAACTTCACAGAAATCTTGTTAGCACCTGCAAAAGCAGCCTTATCAGCGATTACGTCTGCATCGTTGCCGGTCCATTCATTGATGATGTTTGTACGAACAAGACCTGAATCGACAACTGTCCTACCTGAGTTAGCAATTGTAACGTCAGCGGGAGCTACAGGCTCAGCGGGAACTTCTGTTTCACCGGGATCAGCAGGATCAACAGGATCAACAGGATCAACAGGATCAACAGGATCAACAGGATCAACGGGCTTTACTGCAGCTTCTTCATCGTTGATTGTTAATATGTACTGAACGCCTTTATATGTATCCCAGCTTAAGCAGTAGAAATCAACTACAGCACCCTTAACAACGGGGATAGAAAGCTGACCACCGTCAGCGCCGACAGTGCCTACCCATGTTTCGGTGCCAACGCCGTCTTTAGTATCTCCAACACCATCACCGTTTACATCCCAAGCCCATGCTATGCTTGCACCGCCCCACTGATAGTACTTAACTGTACCGTCGGGGTTCTTAACAGCAACGCCTGCAGAGCAGTAATCGTTCCAACCTGATCCAGCTGCTACTGCATCAGCTGAAAGTGCAACATCAACCTTAAGCGCATCAATGTCGCCCTTAACTGTGTATGTGTATGACGGAGTTTTACCATCTGTAAATGAAATATCTGCCTTTGTCTGAACAGGCTTAGGCTTAGCGGGATCATTGTTCTTAAGGTTAACCTTCCAGTTGATTGTGTAATCAACGCCGTCGCCCTTGCTTAACATTACGCTGAAAGCGGGGTTAACTGTTTTGCCTTCGATTTCCTGCGGAGCGAGAACTGCATCCGAAACTGTATAAGTGTCAGCAGCAGTCGCATCCTGCTTCCATGTGCTACCTGTCTTTTCATCAGTTACTTTTGTTGAGTTGTAACCGATGAGGAAAGTAGTGTCGCTTGTGAATGTGATTGATTCGACATCTTCGGGCTTGTTGCCTTCCAGAATATCTTCAATCTTTAAGTCCTTCTGTGTCCACCATGCTGTATCACTGAATGTGATAGAACCGGCAAAAGCACTTACTGCAAGTGAAGAAACTGCGATTGCAGCAGCGCAAACACTTGCTAAAGTTTTTGTAAACTTCATTGGTTTTGTCCTCCATAAAATATTTTTTTAGCTTTTAAGCTATTTTTAATCATACTATATCGCAGTTTCTTTTACAAGTGTCATTTTGCACAAAAAAACTTTTTCGTTTTGGTGAAACAATATAAACAGTAATGTGATTTTGTGCCTTTACAGCATTAAATTTGAAAATATGCCAAATTATATGATAAAAAAAGCCCCTCCGCCATAAGCGGAGGGGTCATATGCTCTTTAATTCAAAGTGTTAAACCGTTTAAAAGCAATTACTTGCTTCTCTTCTTAAGAACGATACCTGTTGTAGCAACTGCTGCTGCTGCGAGAACTGCAGGGATAACTGCTACTGCAGCACCTGTAGGAGGGTTAACGGGCTCGCCTGAGCATTCGCCGGGGTTAACAACATCGCCTGAAGATTCACCGGGCTCAGCAGGATCTTCTGTTTCGCCGGGCTTAGTAGGCTCTTCTGTTTCACCGGGCTCTACTGCAGCTTCTTCATCGTTGATTGTTAATGTGTACTGAACGCCATTATATGTATCCCAGCTTAAGCAGTAGAAATCAACTACAGCACCCTTAACAACGGGGATAGAAAGCTGACCACCGTCAGCGCCGACAGTGCCTACCCATGTTTCGGTGCCAACGCCGTCTTTAGTATCTCCAACACCATCACCGTTTACATCCCAAGCCCATGCTATGCTTGCACCGCCCCACTGATAGTACTTAACTGTACCGTCGGGGTTCTTAACAGCAACGCCTGCAGAGCA
>OCHA01001998.1_pt1 | contig 13393 bp, 9 predicted proteins | sample 1538591 | NCBI WGS metagenome assembly OCHA01 (sample SAMN04571710, study PRJEB22368) | human gut metagenome | biome: human gut; material: stool | host: Homo sapiens | place: Luxembourg | collected 2012-09-06 | reverse complement strand
ATAAACGTACCAGCCTCGATCTGGTCCGGAATGATCGAATACTCCGTACGATGAAGCGTCTCAACACCACGGATACGGATCACATCCGTACCGGCACCCTTGATATTCGCCCCCATACTGTTCAGGAAATTCGCCACATCAACAACATGCGGCTCCCTCGCAGCATTCTCAATGATCGTACGACCAGTCGCCATAGAAGCAGCCATCATAATATTAATAGTAGCACCAACAGAAACCACATCCAGGAAAATATGGCTGCCATGCAGATTCTCCGCCTTGGCAACAATAGCACCATGACAGATATCAACATCCGCACCAAGAGCACGGAATCCCTTCAGATGCTGGTCGATCGGCCTGCTGCCGATATTACATCCACCCGGAAGCGGAACCTCCGCATGCTTATACTTACCAAGCAAAGCACCCAGAAGATAATAAGAAGCACGGATCTTCTTGATAAACTCATAATCCACGCTGAGATTGCCGATAGTAGAACCGTTGATCTTTACAGTAGACTTATCAATACGCTCAACCTGAGCCCCGATCTCGGAGATCGCCTCAAGCAGAACATTGATGTCCCTAACATCTGGCAGATTCTCGATCAATATAGTTTCATCAGTCATAATGGCTGCTGACAATATCGCAAGCGCCGCATTCTTCGCACCCGCAATATCCACTTCTCCAACCAGAGGATTGCCGCCTTTAATCACATACTGTTCCATAACACACCTCTATTATTTACTCCTCTATGAGCAGAAACTTTCTCTGAATTTACTGCAGGAACAAACGTTCCGCAATACCGTTTTTTAGGTCAGTTGTATATTATAACACATATTTCAGATTTGTAAACAATTTATGACGAAAACCTGTCACAACCCATGACCCGAAACACTCCAGCAAACCGTTTCCACAAGCCAACAGTTACGCCTTATCTCCCCTGTTCTTCAGTGCCTCAAGCACAACCTGGAGACTCCCCTCCAGATCCTTATCCTCTTCATCCACCACAATGTCCGCATATTTCTCATACAAAGGAACACGCTCATCATAAAGACTCGCCAGCGTCTGCCCCTCCTTGAGCACAACACCACGCCCCTTAAGATTACCAAGACGCCTGGAAAGAAGCTCCAGCGAGATCTTAAGATACACCACAACACCCTCAGACTTCAGATGCTGCATAGCCTCATCGCAGTAAACCACACTTCCACCGGTAGCGATCACCGTATTCTCCACCTGGATCGAAGCATTCACACGATTCTCGATCGCCTTGAACCCCTCTGTACCCTCATCCTCGATGATCTTACTCAAAGTCCTCTTCTCCGCCTTCTGGATCAGAAGATCTGAGTCAATAAACTGGTAACCAAGTACCTTCGCAAGTACGACACCGATGCTGCTCTTCCCCGCACCAGGCATTCCTATCAGTGTAATATTATTCATACTGTATCCTTTCATTTTAGCATAACAGCCACCAAACCTCAATAAACCTTACAGCTCCGCAGAACCTACCGTTTCTCTCTCCCTGCCTTTCCCGACGTCTTCAACTTCCCTGACATCCCTGGCTTTCCTGACATCTTCAACTTCCCTGACATCCCTGGCTTTCCCGACGTCTTCAACTTCCCTGACATCCCTGGCTTTCCCGACATCTTCAACTTCCCTGACGTCCCTGGCTTTCCTGACGTCTTCAACTTCCCTGACATCCCTGGCTTTCCTGACGTCTTCAACTTCCCCGCCATCTCTGCCATCTCTGCTTCGCTGTCTGATTCCCTGTCTGATTTCTTATCCAACTTCTTCTGCATCTGCTTCTTCTTTACGCTGTAGCCGAAGGTTCCCACCTTCCGGCCACCCGCCAGATACTCCCCATGGGAATAAACCAAAAGACCCGCATCATTAAGACGAAACCTGTTGTTTTTATCCATATAAGCTTCATCCGCATGGACCGCAAGCACATCAGCAAGAAACATATCATGAGACCCCAGCTCCTTCACCTCACGCACCCTGCACTCGATCGAAACCGGAGCCTCCCCGATCATCGGTGCAGAAACAAACTGCGCTTTCTCTTTCGTAAGGTTCAGCTTCCGGAACTTGTCCACATCACGTCCCGAACGGACCCCGCAGAAATCCGTTGCAAACGCCAGCTTCTCCGTTGTCAGATTGATCACAAATTCACCCGTTTTCCGGATCATATCATAGGAATAACGGGAAGGTCGGACAGAAATATAAGCCATCGCCGGATTGGTACACACCGTACCCGTCCACGCAACCGTTATGATATTATCATGCCCCTCACCATCGGTAACACTCACCATTACAGCCGGCAGCGGATAGATCATGTTCCCCGGCTTCCATAACTGTTTCGCCATTTTCCGTCACCTCTTATGCATAATCGCTGTTCATTAGCTGAGCAGCCTCCATCATAGCCGGGATCAGCTGCTTCTTTCTGGAAACCACACCCGGCAGACTGAAGGTATCTCCATCCGGTTTCCGCTCAAAAGCGATCTCCGCCATCTGCTGGCTGCCCTCCCCGTAAAACAGAAGCTCTGTAGACTCCTCCAGGATATTCGTCAGCATAAAATAAACTCTCGTGATATCATGACGGCCACACTCACTCACCATAAACGGCATCAGCTTCTCCTTGATCTCCTTAAGCTCCTCGCTGTCCATGGAACTGATCTGACCCACACCAAAGGAAACATTACCCTCACCGATAAACTTCTTGTAATCCTGATAAAAAATCTCCTCCGGAGACTTATCCTTCAGATTACTTCCCGCAGAAAACATCTCTCGGGCAAACTCCTCGATCTTGATCCCCGCGATCAGCGCAAGAGCACTGGCAGCGATCTTATCCGTCTGCGTACAGGTCGGTGAACGGAACATCAATGTATCCGAAATAATAGCCGCACAGAGAAGCCCCGCGATCTTTTCCGGGATCTCCAGTCTCTGCTCTCCGTAGATCTCATAAAGGATCGTGCCCGTACATCCCACCGGCTCATTACGAAAAGCAACCGGCGTCATGGTCTGCAAGGTACCCAGCTTATGATGATCGATGATCTCAAGGATCTCCGCCTTCTCGATATTATCAACAGCCTGATCCACCTCATTATGATCCACAAGAACCACTTTCTTTTTATGCATATCCAGAAAATTACGTCTGGAGATCGTACCGATACACTTACCATGAGGATTGATCACCGGAAACGCCCTGTGACGGTTTTTGATCATAACATCCTGGATATCATCCGTAAAATCCTCGGTATTAAACGTAACCATGTTATCCCGCTTCATAACAAAGCTGACCGGAATACTCTGGTTGATCAGACGCGCAATATTAAACGTATCATACGGAGACCGGATGATCACGATATTCTTCTCATGAGCAAGCTTTATAACCTTCTCGGAAACCACGATATTCAGCCCCACGATGATACAGCTGACATTCTGGCTGATCGCCTGAAGATGATCCTCCTCACGGTCACCCATGATGATCATATCATCCTCCTCAACGTAGCCCTCCAGCATCTTCGGGTTGGCAGTACCGACAAGCACACGCCCCTTCACAAAATATCCGTGTCCGTTACCTTCCACCACTTCACCGCCAACAGTCTCGGCAATTCTCTGATACTGCGTCCTCGCATTGGAAAGAAGATAACTGTCTGTAGTATCCATATAGGTCTTTGCGATATCACCAATCGTCACAAGCCCCTCCAGACACCCATCCTTATCCCGGATTGGAAGAGAAACGATCCCGTTCTCCTGCATCAGATCCCAAGTATTCTTCAGCGACATATTCTTATCCGCCTGCGGACTGGTCCGGATATCCATATCCTTGACCTGCGTACCGATATTTCCCAGATAAGCCGGCGGCTGTACGCCAAAACGGTTCAGCACATACCTGGTCTCCTCATTGATCTGCCCCGCTCTCTTCGGGATATATTTTTTATTCTGCGTAGTTCTGTTTTTAATATCCGCATAAGCAATAGCCGAACAGATGGAATCCGTATCCGGATTCTTATGTCCGATTACAAATATTCTCTCCGGTTTTTTCATACACATCCATCCTTTTTCATCCAAAATAATCATAATTTAATATTTGCAAACAAAGCACCCAGGGAAGTAGTAGCCTCTTCCCCCGACTCCGGAAGCTCAAAAGACTCCTCCTCAACCTCCTTAGCCATCAGATCCGATGCCTCTTTAATACTCAGGCTCAGCTTACCATCCTTGATCGCGATAACCTTCACCTTAACCTTATCCCCAACACTCAAAACCTCAGAAGGCTTCCGGATCCTCTTCTCACAGATCTGAGAAATATGCACCAGCCCGGAAACCCCGTTTCCAAGCTCCACAAAAGCACCATACGGCTGCAAACTCTCAACCGTACCCTCAGTCACAAAGCCAACCTGGATATTGGAAATCTTATTCCGTTTCTCCACCTCAGCCCTCTCACGAAGAATCTCCCTCGCCGAAAGTACCAGCCTCTTCTTTGCCTTATCAACCTCGATCACCCGCACCTGGATCGGCTTATTCAGAAACACCTCAGTATCCTCAACAAACTCCAAAGCAAGCCTCGACGCCGGAATAAAACCACGGACACCCTCAACATAAGCAATGGCACCCCCGTTAACGATCCCCTTCACAACAACATCCAGCACCTCACCCGAATCCTGAAGCTCCTTCAGCCTGTCCCAGGCAAGCACATCCGCAGCATCCGCTCTGGAAAGAAGAATATTCCCCTGACCATCATCCCTGCGAAGAACCATCGCCTGAACCTCATCCCCCGGCTGAACAGCCTCTTTAATATTAAACCCCGGCACCCGGGAAAACTCCTCCACCGGAATAAAACCCTCAGCATAAAACTTAAGGTCAAGAACAACCCCCGACTCATCCACACTCACAACAGTCCCTGAGATAATATCCCCCTCATCGATCCTCTTAAAAGAAGCCTCCAGCTCCCTCTCAAAATCCTTCATAGACTCCGCCATATCCAGACCTCCCATTCAAACAAAAAACCAACCGCCGCCCCAAACCAGACGACAGCACTATAATCCTAATCATTATAGCATGCACACCCCACCCGCGCTATATTTTTTGCACTGGAAATTTCTTACCCCCTTTATTTCTCTCCAACGCACAGAACAGACTCAAATCAGCCCATTTATCACAACCTTGATGCTTTCTTTATTTCTCTCCAAGATGCTTTCTTTGTTTCTCTCCAACGCACAGGACGGACTGCCGGAGGAGCGGCTGCATGGTCGGGACCCGGTGCGTCGGAGTAAGCCGCTGGTCATACTTGGCGCCTGGGGCTTCTGACGGGAAGGTACTCTGCGGCCACAAGCCGCAGAGTAAGCCCCATCTGTCTGAGCCAGGTACGCATCAGCGTACATGGCGAGTTATGGGGCGCCCTGCACGGCAGAAGACTCAGACGCTTAGTATGACCCGGCGAAACGACCGCACCAGGCACGACCATGCAGCCGCCCCTCCGGCAGTCCGTCCGTCCCTCCCACCATCCCTCCCTCCATCCATTCCCACCCACAAAAAAAAGAGCCCAAAAAAGGCCCAAAAACGAGGAGTGCCCCGGTAGTGGCTTACCGGGGCGATTATTATGAAAAAAATTGTATGTGTAATGATACAGATACACACCATTACAGCGTCTTTCGTAGTGTTCTTTCGAACTGTTATTATAGTATCAGATAAATATGAACAAATTATGAACAGCTCGTGAACTTTTAGCGTATTTGCACAATTTCTTTTCTATTTTTCCTCTTTTTTTATAAAAACGCCACATTTGCTTTATTGACAAGCGTTCTAAATATTGTACATTTTGTACATTTCCAGTAAACTTAAGAATAATAATCCCAATAAAAGTGCCATTCTGAACACCTTCCTCCTACTGACGGGAAAGCATACCCTTAATAAACTCGATCGCTTTCTCAAAAATATTCTTTACATCAGACTTTGTAACACCCATATCTTTCAGAGTACTGTATGCATCGCTTACATAACCTTTAATCTGGTCATCACTGATGTCGATTCCTCTGAATTTGCTGATAATATTCACGAGAGAATTCTTATCATCCTCAGAAAGTGTCACACCATAATGATCTGCTGCCTCATCAATTCCCTGTGAAATCTCATCATCAGAAATCTGATTGGAATCAAAAAGCCCTTTTACATAAACAATAATATCGCCAACTTTATCCGGGTCAGACGCAAGAGACTCAATCTCGTTATCTTTAAGAATCTCCTCTGCCTGGCTCATAACAGAGCTGGAATCTGATGCCATAACCATCATTGGTGAAGTACATGAGATAATTCCCGCAACGACCAGTGCTGTGATCCTGTTCATTTTTTTCATAATAAATCCCTCCAAAAGAGCCTTGGCTCATTATACGTAATCTGCAACTGTTTCCAGTTCCATAATTTTCAGTTCCCTTTTAACGCCACTCAGTATAACACACCACCCTACCCTTCTGTAAACTGGAATTTTCCCTTTTTTCAATATTTCTGGTCAGACTTTATGTATATCCCGGAAAATATATTCACAATCTTTTCATATTTTCAACAAACTTTCCTAACATCTCCTTTATAGAATAAATATTGTAAATTTTTCATTACTTACTTATGTCTGACACCTCAGACATAACCTCCTTTCTATGACAAGTTATATAGATCCGGGTGGGATACCTCTCCAATTGTCCCGTCCGGAAACGCAAAAAGAACCCGGAACAGCTGCCCGGGTTCTTTTTGTGTAATGTTTTATTTATTATTCTTTTCTTCAGAGATACAGTTGGCAAGCATTGCAAACTGCTCCAGTGTCAGCGCCTCTCCTCTGATATTCAGCGGAAGCCCGCACTTCTCGAATATATTCTCGATCTCTTCTTTTCCAAGGGAAAAATCTCCGGAATTTTTGATGCCGTTTACAAGGGTCTTTCTTCTCTGGTTAAATGACGCACGGATCAGCCTGAACATGAGGCGTTCATCCTGCACCTCAACCGGCGGTTTCTCATAACGTGTCAGTTTGATCACCGCACTTCCTACCTTCGGCCGTGGCATGAAACAGTTCGGCGGCACGTTTGCAACAATCTCCGGCTTCGCATAATACTGGACAGCCAGGGAAAGCGCGCCGTAATCCTTGGTTCCAGGTCCTACCTGCATACGGTCTGCAACCTCTTTCTGTACCATAACCGTAATGGAATCCACAGGAACATTCTTCTCAAAAAGTCCCATAATGATCGGTGTCGTAATATAATACGGCAGGTTCGCAACCACCTTTACAGGCTTTCCGCCATTTTTTTCATTGGCGATCTTTTTGATATCTGTTTTCAGGATATCGTTATTGATCACCGTTACATTATCCCATTCTTTCAGGGTATCCTTAAGAATCGGGATCAGGGAACTGTCGATCTCCACAGCAGCCACTTCTCTGGCCGCTTCCGCAAGATACTGTGTCATGGTTCCGATTCCGGGACCAATCTCCAGTATAAAATCATCCTTCGTAATTCCGGAAGAATCAATGATCTTTTCCAGAACATGTTCATCGATCAGAAAATTCTGACCAAACCTTTTCTGGAAAACAAAATGATACTTTTGAAGGACTTCAATGGTATATTTCGGGTTACCAAGATAAGGTCTGGCCATATTTTTTACCTCTGCTTTTTCTTATTTTCAGCTGAAATCCTTTTCAAAAAGTACCGTGTAGCCATCACGGTCCACACGCTTCTTGGAATGCTTGAACAATCCGCTCTGAGCTCTCTCCATAGCCTTATCCAGCATGGTCTTCACAGTACCGATGCACATCGGCTGATCCTCCTTCTGGTTGATCCCGATCAGATTATACAGAGCAAGCATGCCCATCTGGTCGATACGGAATCCATTCTCCATGGTATAGACCTTGGCGAAATTAACAAGTTCATCGTTTGTAAATACAGGAATGTTGATCATGGATGTAAACTTCTTCGCAAGCTTCGGATATCTTGCGATCAGCTTACGCATACCGATCTTTTCATCCTCCAGGATCACGATCATTCCCTTTGTGTTTCCGGTCATAGCTTCCTCAAGCTCATCTGCTGTTTCCTGGGAAAGCTGGTTTGCATCCTCGATAACAAGGAAACCGCCGGCAAGCTTGGATACGATCTCCGGAATATCCTTTCCGTTGAGATCATCCGCAAATATATAGGCAACCTTGGAAGCCTCGATATTCAGCTCTTTACAGATTGCCGGGATCAGACTTGAGATCAGTCTCGTCTTACCTGTTTCTCTGCCGCCCATAACGATCACATTTCCGGTCTGGGAAGTCTTGTCTGCTGCGCCCATCTGTACATCGCAGAGTACATCAAGCAGCTGTTCCTTCATTCCGGGAACTGTAACAAAATAGGTGAAAAGCTGTTTCTCTTCATCTGTGAGCTCTTTCTTTCTGGAAACGATCTTTGTAGGATCCTTTTCCGGATGGATCGTAGCGATAAATTTCTCAAGCTGCTCTTCCTCGCTGAGCTCCTCTTCCTCATCGTCCTCTTCCATGGCTTCATCAGAATCATCACCGATGAGACTGCTGATAAAATCATCCTCATCCTCATCCTGGAAGTCGAAGGCGTCATCACTGTATTCTTCTTCCTCATCAAGAAGATTTTCCTCTTCCGCTGAAGCCACCGGTTCCTCATGATGAAGCTTCGTTGAAGGCTCTGCTGCCGCCTTCTGCACCTGCTCCTCAGATTCCAGTGAAGGAATCTCCGGAAGCACATCCTCTTCTTCCACCGGCTTCTGTACTCCTGACGGACCATTCAGAAACTCTGCTTCTGCAGCCTGAAGATCCTCCTCAGTAACCGGCTCCTCATCTTCATCAAATACGATATCCGGAAGTCTGGTATCGGAAGTCTCCGTTACCTCTTCCTCCTGCTGAGCGGAGATCTGCGCCATGATATCCTCGATATCTGCCGCATCCGGCTCCTCCGGAACAAATTCATCAGCCGCAATATCCAGATCCTCAATACCTTCCGGCTCTTCCGTTACGTCGGACTGCTGGACATCCGGAGATTTCTCTTCCTCCGGGATATCGATTCCCTGCTGTGTAGCTGCTGCCAGAATAGTATCCTCCAGGTTGAAGTCCTTATCTTTATCCTTCTCGGACCTGTCACCTACAGATGCCGCAATATCCTCGATATTTCCGAAAATTCCGGACGCGTCCGGGATCTCTGCGGAACTGCTTGCATTCTCCGGGTCCACATTGATCATGGACTTCGGGATCTTCAGCTCCGGCATACGGATCGTTGCGGAAAAATCAGGCTTGCCTTCCTCATTGAGCGGAACCCCTGCAGGCTTCTCCTCACTTTCCTCATTTCCTGCAGCCTTCTCCTTCATGATCTCTGCAACACTCTGGGACAAAGACATCTCTGTAGCTTTCTCAGCCTCAGCTTCTTCCGCTTCCTGATAAGTCTCTTCTTCCTCTTTATCCTGCTGTTCCTGAGCCTGCAGCTTCATACTTCCGGATGACAGGTTCTCAACACCGGATGCCAGCGGGATCTCATCCGCTTCCTGTCCGGAAAACTCTTCCTGCTCTTCAGAAGGCTCATCCGAAGCTTCCTCACTTCCTTCTGCTGCTTCGATCTCCTCAGAATCTGTAAACTCCTCCGACGGTTCTGCTGCCGCAGCAGTCTCAGCCTCCGGCGCTTCCGCCTGTTCCGTCACATCCTCAGAGTCTGTGGAAACCTCATCCTGCTCTTCATCCTGCGCAGCTTCTTTTTCCTCCATATCCTCTTCCGCAGATTTCTTATGTCCGCCAAAGATATCACGGAATCCCTTGGAAAGCTTCTCCTGGAATGTCTCCGCACTGTTCAGATCCCGCTCATCATCTACCTGGATAGTATCTGTGACCGGTTTTGCCTCCTCATACTCGCCGGATGCTTCCTTGCTCTCCCTGATCTCCTGCGCCTTTTCCGGCGGGATCAGCTTCGGGATAAAACGCTGTTCGTATTTCTCTTTCTCTTCGCCAGTGAGAACACCCATCCGCTGTTTCAGGTCAAGGGCCTTCATCACATAAGTTCCGTCATTGAACCAAAGGATCATCTCATTGCAGAGATCCAGGCACTTCTGCTTGTCTCCTGCCTTGTAATAGAGCTTGGCCAGCTCATAGGACCAGCGCTCCGTAAATTCCTTCTCCTTATATTCCTCAAGAATACGGATCTGTTCATTCAGAGATGCATTCTTCGCTCTGGCGATCTTATATTTCAGTATATACTGGCTGTTATCATTACCTGCCACTTCTCTGTATTCATCAAAGAATTCTGTGGCTTCACTGATCTGTCCCATTTTCAGGGAAACCTCGATCAGACGGTAAAGTATGTTCTTGCCGATCGGCGCTCTGTGGTAGGCAAGAAGAAAAATTTCCTTGCTCTCTTCATAGCGCTTGTTGGCCGCGTAGATCTCGCCCACTACACAAAGGGTACGGACGTTTTTCACACGACGCCAGTCAATGCTGTCCACAATCTGCATGGCGCCTTTGTAATCCTGGGTCTCGACCAGCTTATTGATCTGTCCCAGCTTAACGCGAAACTCCTCTTTATCCAAAATATTCACCAACTTTCCATAATCAGAATCAGTTTACCATATGCATACGGGCTTGTCAAAACCCTTTAGGCATATAAACATGCCCCTTTACCACCTGAAAAACCCTGTTGATCTTGAACTGATGGCTGACAAAATCATCCAGTCCTGTACAGGTGATCAGAGTCTGTATATCGTGGATGCTTTCCAGCAGATATGTCTGCCTGCTGCTATCCAGCTCCGAAAGAACATCATCCAGCAGAAGCACCGGTGTATCCCGGATCTTTTTCTTCACCAGATAGATCTCCGAAAGCTTCAGGGAAAGGGCCGCAGTCCTCTGCTGCCCCTGGGAACCATACCTCCGGATGTCGATCCCGTTGACCTTTACGCAAAAATCATCTCTGTGCGGTCCCACGGAGGTCAGCTTCATCCGAAGATCCCGCTCCCGGTTCCTGGAAAGCTTATCCTCAAACTCCGTCGCCGTCACACTTGGCTCGTACAGGATCTCCAGCTCCTCGATCCCGCCGGTAAGGCCTTTATGAAGCCCCCTTGCGATCTCGTTAAGCTCCTCCACAAAGGCTTCCCGCTTCCCGATGATCTTCTTTCCGTAATCAACCATCTGCATATCCCAGACATCCAGGGTACCTTTCAGCCCGGGGTTCATATAACAGTCTTTGAGAAGACGGTTTCTCTGGTTCACGATGTGATTGTAGCCGGCCAGCTCCGTGATATAAACACCATCCAGCTGACAAAGCTCCGAATCCAGAAAACGTCTTCTCTCTCCCGGTCCATTCTTGATAATATTAAGATCCTCCGGAGAAAAAAACACCAGATTCACCACCCCCAGCAGCTCCCTTGCCTTGCGGATCGGCAGCCCGTTGATGGCAACTCCCTTTGCTTTGTTTTTCCGGAGGTGCATGTCTATTTTGTATGAAAGATCGCCCTTCTTCACCATCATTCGGATATGGGATTCCTCATTCTCAAAGCGGATCATCTCCCGGTCCTTGCTTCCCTTGTGGGATTTGCTGGTACCTGCCAGATAAACCGCCTCCAGGATATTGGTCTTTCCCTGGGCATTGTCGCCGTAGAGAATATTGGTGCCCTGATCAAAATTCATCTCCAGCGACTCATAATTCCTGAAATTATTCAGTCTGATGGATTCAATGTACATTCCTTCACCCGATCACATAAATATCTTTTCCATCGTAGGAAATGGTATCTCCAGGATGGATCTTGCGGCCACGGCGGTTCTCCACCTCACCGTTCACCAGTACCAGACCATCATTGATGGCATATTTCGCCTCAACGCCGTCCTCCACAACACCTGCCAGCTTCAGCGCCTGGCCAAGCTTGATAAATTCGTCTTTAATTCTGATCTCCAATTTTTTCTCCTCTTATCTCCGGGGTATTTTCTCTGTCAGGTCGAGCTTTTCTGATCTCCTGGCGGTATTTAAAATCCCCCCAAATACAAATTTCACCGGAAGGCGGTAATTTAAATACCCTCTTCCAGCAGTTTACGCATGAAACAATTCTCAGAACACGATCGCATTCCCATGCACAATCGGTCAAAAACGGTCACGCATTTTTGGTGTATCCGTTTATATCAATCCTGATATCTGCCGTCAGGCTGTACGTGCCCTACGGACACTTACATATCCTAACTGCCGAGCTCAATTCTGTTCACAGCTTCAAGCATGTGCGTCTTACACGTACACTCACATTCCCGAAACTGCTGCGTACATCTCTTGTCCCTTATTCCTTATATTTCCCAGGTTTTATCTGGCCTGATTCTGGTTGATGTTTACAGGAAGGATCAGGTAAGTATAGTTCTCCTCATCGTCACGGATAAAGCACGGGGCCTTCGGATTTACAAGATAGATCGTCACGGTTTCATCATCAATAACACGAAGCGCATCGATCAGGAATTTCGGATTGAAGCCGATCATGATATCCTTACCCTCTTTTTCAATATCGATCTCTTCATTCATGGAACCCATTGCAGAATCAATGCGCAGCTCCATATCATCGTCTGTGATGTTGATGATGATCGGTTTTTTATCAACCTCACGTACCAGAAGTGTGGCACGGTCGATACAATCCAGGAACTCTTTTTTGTTGATCTTCAGTTTTGTCTCATAATCACTGGAAAGCATCTGGTCAATTCTGAAATATTCTCCCTCGATCAGTCTGGAAACTACCATAGTCTGATCAAATTCAAATAAAATATGGTTTTTTGTAAAGTAAATGCTGACCTGATCATCCACTTCTCCGGAAAGGATCTTGCTGACCTCGCTTAAAGTTTTGCCCGGAACTACCACCTTACGGTCAGAATAATCTTTCTTAAGAGACATTTTGCGGATAGAGATACGATGTCCGTCCAGAGAAACTACCTTCAGACAGTTATTTTTGATCTCAAAAAGCTCACCGGTCATAAGCTTATTGTTTTCATTTACAGCAATCGAAAAAATAGTCTGGCGGATCATTTCTTTCAGTGTGTACTGAGAGATCGTCAGCGGTTCATCCTTCTCGATCATCGGTAAATAAGCAAAATCTTCTCCTGATTTTCCAGGGATATTGAATTTTGCTTTTTCACAGGTAATGGTTGCTGCATATTTATCATCGGTCTTAATGGTAACATCATTATCCGGAAGTCGTCTGATGATTTCATAGAAGATTTTTGCATCAAGAGCAACTTTACCTTTTTCTTCAATAGTACCCTCAACGATAGTTTCAATTCCCAGCTCCATATCGTTGGTGGTAAATTTGATCTGGTTTGTGGTTGCATCCATGAGAATACATTCCAGGATTGGCATTGTGGTTTTTGATGGAACTGCTTTGAGTGCGATACTTACACTTTTTAACAGACTTG
>OCHA01001994.1_pt1 | contig 13405 bp, 16 predicted proteins | sample 1538591 | NCBI WGS metagenome assembly OCHA01 (sample SAMN04571710, study PRJEB22368) | human gut metagenome | biome: human gut; material: stool | host: Homo sapiens | place: Luxembourg | collected 2012-09-06 | reverse complement strand
CAAAACCGTAAAGCCCGGTACGTGGTACATGCTTAAAAACGGTAAATTTACGGATGTGAACTTCTGTTAGAGAACATATACAACTGAATACGGATTTATCTGATGATAAGCACTTGCAACTATCCGAGAAAAGAACGGATATATGCAGGTGCTTTTCTTTTTCAAAAAATCAGAACACAGTGTCCAAAATCGGCTATCCGCACGGGCTGTAAGGTAGGGGGCAAGTCTGCCCGTCTGTACCTTGACAACTTCACAGCAGCCGCCAGAGGGATACCTGCCGCAACGGACAGTGCCGCCATGATACGAGCGCACCCATTGCTTAATCCATGCACAGCATAGGCAGTGACAACGCCGCTTTGGGAAAGCGTGGAACCGTATGGAATGGCTGTGCCTACATATCCCCGTCCTTGTGGCAGGGATATAAAAATTTTAAGGAGGTCGAATGCCTATGGACAAGTATGCAACAACCAGACGAAAGCGGAAGGAGGACACTCATGCAAAAGCTGAACACGGTGGACGCAGATACCCTGCTCTATCAGCCGCTTGACAAACCACGCTTTGTAGTGGACGGTCTTATCCCCACGGGGCTGATCCTGTTCTGCGGCTCACAGAAAATCGGCAAAAGCTGGCTCATGCTGAAACTCTGCTTATGCGTGTCGGCGGGACTGCCATTCTGGGAGATGGAAACACGGGCGGGCGATGTGCTGTACCTGTGCCTTGAGGATACCTTTTTCCGCATACAGGACAGGCTCTTTCGTCTGACAGACGAGGCGGACAGCCGCCTGCACTTCGCTGTGGCAAGCTGCAAGCTGACGGACGGGCTGATTGTGCAGTTGGAGGACTATCTGAAGGAGTACCCAGACAGCAGGCTCATTGTGATTGACACCTTGCAGAAAGTACGCACCGCCTCAAAGGACAACGCCTATGCCAGTGATTACGGGGATATTTCCCAGATTAAGGAGTTTGCAGACAGACATTCCCTTGCGGTCATCGTTGTCCACCATATCCGCAAGCAGAATGACAGTGATGTGTTCAACAAGGTATCAGGGACAACGGGGCTGACGGGGAGCGCAGACGCCACTTTTGTACTGGAAAAGGAAACCCGTGCGTCCGACACCGCAAGGCTCTACTGTGTCGGCAGGGATATTGAGTATCAGGAGCTTGTTCTGCGTTTCAGGGAGTGCAGTTGGGAAATGGTGGAGCGCAAGGGGCAGGAGCAGCTTGCAAGGGAAAGCATACCGACTGTCCTTTTTCGGTTGGTGGAGTTTATGCAGGACAAAGAGAAATGGTGTGGCACAGCCACGGAGCTTCTGGCGGCGATGGCGGAAACAGAAACCCCGCCCACAGTCATTACCAAATGGCTCAACGAATACCGCACAACCTTTTTAGCGGACAACCATATCGGCTATGCGTACCGCAGGAAGAAAGAGGGCAGGCTGATTGCGCTCACAAAGCAGGCGGGTGACAGTGATGACAGCAGTGACAGCGATGTCGGGATACCCCTTGTGACTGTCACTGACACCGCAGCAAAGTGAAGTCCGACGGTCTTGCCCTACGGGTGGCAGGCATGGCGGCGAGGACAATGCTTTTCCGATATGCACCCTGCCACCCTGCGGGAGAACACCCCGCAAACGCTCCGTGCAGGCGTGGGCTTTTCTCGCCTCTTTCGGCTCGTAAAGCCACCCCTGCGGCTGAAAAAACCGTCCCGGTTTTTACAGCCCGCTTTTGCAGGGTGTAACACACTACACCTTGCAAGCAAGGTCGTGTGCCAGACTTTCCCTCTGGACTCCCTTTCGGCAGGTCTTGCGCCCTGCTCCCCGCCGCCTGCGGCTGCGGGAAAAGGCGGTGCCGGTGACAGTGCTGTGCCATCTGGGAGGGTATCCCATAACCACCGTCATCACTGTCACCACCGTCACCGCCCAAAGAACACCCGCCGAAAAAAGAAAGGAGTTGAACGCTTATGCCTTACGCAATCCTGCGTTTCCAGAAACGCAAGGCAGGCTCTGTGGCTGCCTGTGAACGCCACAATGAACGGAAGAAAGAGGCGTACAAGAGCAATCCCGATATTGATATGGAACGCTCCAAGTACAACTATCATCTTGTGCCGCCGCCACGCTACACTTACAAAAAAGAGATCAACCGCATGGTGCAGGCGGCAGGCTGCAAGGTGCGCAAGGACAGCGTGATGATGGTGGAAACCCTCATTACCGCCTCTCCTGAATTTATGAACAGCTTACCGCCAGAGGAACAGAAAGCCTACTTTGCTATGGCTTTGGACTTCATAGCGGAGCGTGTGGGAAAAGAAAATATCCTCTCTGCTGTGGTGCATATGGACGAGAAAACACCCCATATGCACCTTTGCTTTGTGCCGATTACGCCAGAGGGAAAGCTGTCTGCCAAATACTTTTTAGGCAACCAGAAGTCTTTATCCGAGTGGCAGACCGCCTACCATGAGCGTATGTCCGCACGGTGGAATGAGTTGGAACGGGGGCAGTCCTCAATGATTACGGGGCGAAAGCATATCCCCACATGGCTCTTTAAGTTAGGCGGCAGGCTGGATAAACAGTATGAGGAAATCGTGGCGGTGCTGTCCGATATTAACGCCTTTAACGCAGGGAAGAAACGGGATAAGGCGCTCTCCCTGCTTTCCGCATGGCTGCCGGAGGCGGAAAAGTTTTCACGGGAGATCGGGAAACAGAGCGCCTATATCGACAGCCTCAAAAAGAAAATCGGGCAGGAAAGCGACTATGCGGGGCGGCTGCGTGACGAGAAATACGCAGAGGAATTAAAGGTGCAAAAAGCCAACCAGAAGATATTTGAGTTGCAGCGCACCAATCAGCAGTTGGAACGCCTGCTTAGGAAAATCCCGCCCGAGGTGTTGGAAGAATTGCAGAAACAGAACAGAAATAAGTCAAGAGAAAGGTAGGAAAGTCATTGAAAAAACAGGATTTTACCGTGCTGAAGATTGATGATTTACGCCCGTTCCCCGATAACCCGTTCCGTCTGGTGGAGGACGAACTGCTGATTGAAATGGCGGAGAGTATCAAAGAGTTTGGTGTGGTAACACCCATCATAACTCGCCCGAAAGAGGACGGGAACGGGTACGAAGTCATCGCAGGGCAGCGGCGTGTCCGTGCCTCACAGCTTGCAGGGATAGAGACAATCCCTGCTTTTGTTTTGCCCTTAGACCGTGACCGGGCGATTATTACCCTTGTGGACAGCAATATCCAGAGAGAAAATATCCTGCCGAGCGAGAGGGCTTTTGCCTACAAGATGAAGTTGGAGGCGATGAAAAGGCAGGGATACCGCACGGATTTAACTTCGTCCCAAGTTGGGACGAAGTTGCGGACGGACGAAACAGTGGCGCAGGGCTTTGGTATTGGAAAGACCACCGTACAGCGATATATCCGTCTGACCGAGTTAATCCCGCCAATTTTACAGATGGTGGACGAGGGGCAGATTGCCCTTACCCCTGCGGTGGAACTGTCTTTTTTGAAGAAGGACGAGCAGGAAAACCTGCGGATTACGATGGAAAGTGAGGACGCTACTCCCTCTCTTTCGCAGGCGCAGCGCATGAAAAAATTAAGCCAGATGGGGCGGCTTGATATGGATACCATCTTTGCAATTATGACCGAGGAAAAGGCAAACCAGAGGGAAACCGTGAAAATCGGTATGGACAAACTGCGGAAATATTTCCCCAGAGGGACAACGCCAAAGCAGATAGAGGATACCATTCTCCGACTTCTGGAGCGTGAATTACAGAGAAAACGAAACCGTGACAGCCGATAATCTTCTTTTCTCGGCGGGTAACAGACAGAAAGGACAGGTCTTTGATGAAAGAAATCCAGTATGAAATCGTGAGAGAAATCGCTGTCCTCTCCACAAGTGACAGCAGCTATACAAAAGAAATCAACCTGATTGCGTGGAACGGAAACGAGCCGAAGTACGACATCCGCAGTTTTTCCCCTGCCCGTGAGAAATGCGGCAAGGGCATTACGCTGACAAAGACGGAGGCGGAGAAACTCCTTGCGGCTCTGAAAAAGGAACTGGAACAGTGAGATTTTGAAGGGAGGTATGCCTATGGCAAAAACAGCAGTGCGCCCGAAAATCATCGTGCAGGCGGCTTACACGGGCGGCGCAGATATGCGGGAATTATTTATTTCCCTGCTTGTAAATGAGGTGCGTAGGGGAAAATCCTCTCCCCGCACCTTTGAGATAATCAAACTTCCGCAATACAATGAGGGCAGTACAGATACAAAGGAGGCGAGCTGAATGGCGATGTTAAGGGCGGCTCTGTACTGCCGCTTATCAAAGGACGATATGCTGCAGGGCGACAGCGAGAGTATCAAAACGCAGAAAGCCATGTTGACGCAGTACGCAAAGGAACATGGCTTTCTGGTGGTGGAAATCTATGTGGACGATGGGTATAGCGGCTTAAATTTTGACCGTCCGAGTTTTAACCGTATGCTCGATGACATCGAGGCGGGAAAGATTGATGTGGTCATTACGAAAGACTTATCCCGTCTGGGGCGTGACCATCTGAAGGTCGGACACTTCACGGAGATTTACTTCCCGATGAAGAATGTGCGGTATATCGCAGTCAATGACGGTGTGGATACCGCCAACAAGAACAACGATATAGCGGCTCTGAAAAATGTGATGAACGAGTTTTACAGCCGGGATAATTCCCGTAAAATCCGTTCCTCTATCCGTGCGAGGGCAAAGGCGGGGCTGTACCGTTCTTCTTTTAACCCGATCGGCTACCGCAAATCCCCCGATAACCACAACAAGCTGATCGTGGACGAGGAAACAGCGTGGATAGTGAAACGGATATTTGAACTTGCCAACGCAGGCATGGGAGCGCATAAAATCGCTACCGTGTTCCGTGAGGAACAAGTACCCTGCCCGTCATGGTGGCTGCACAGCCGGGGCGAGAAGGACTACTCCAAGCGGTTTGAAAATCCAGAGAACAAGTATGAATGGTCACACACCGTCATACGCAATATCATCTCCAATCCCCTCTATCTGGGGCATTGCGTGATGTGCAAGACCGAGAGTATCTTCAAGGTCAACGCCTCAAAGAAAGTACCGCAGGAGGACTGGATTACCGTGGAGAACACCCATGAGCCGCTTGTGACGCAGGAGGTTTTTGACGGGGCAAACGAGAAGATTTTGAGCCGCAGGCGGGATACCACCGATAACTTTGTCTCTCCCTTTGCGGGGCTTGTGAAGTGCGGCACTTGCGGAAAGGCGTTAGGCTTGCGCTACTGGACGGGGAAAAGGCATAGGATTTATGTGTGTACCACTTACGCCCACGACACTAAAGCCTGCACAGACCACCGTATTTTCTATGAGGATTTATACAAGGCGGTGCTTGCGGATATTCAGTACCATGCCCGCCTTGCTTATGAGGACAGAGAAAAAGCGGTGGCTCTGGCAGTGAAGATGAACGCCAGAGCAGACGGGAGCAAGGGGAAAAACAACGCCGACAGACTGAAAGCGGCAAAGAAACGGTATGAGGAAGTGACGAGACTGTTTGACCGTCTGTATGAGGACAGTGTATCGGGGCGTATCTCCCATGACAATTTTAACCGTCTGATGGATAAGTACCAGACCGAGCAGGAACAGCTTTTATGGCAAATACAGGCTTTAGAAACCGCCATGCAGGAGGTTAAGGACAATCAGCAGAACGCTGTCAGGTGGGCGGAACTGATGGCGCAGTATGTGGGGATAAAGGAGTTGACTGCTGAAAATCTTAATCTTCTTGTGGAGAGGATTGAGGTCTATGACCGCACGGAAACCAATGCCGGGGCAGAACAGATGATTAAAATCTGTTACCGCTTCGGCGGCTACATAGGGGAACGGGTATTTTCCGCAAAGGTGCTGAAACACCCTTGCAGGAAAAACACCTGCTCTCTCAAAGAAAGGAAAGGCTATGGGGAAATATCACTTGTATCTTAGCGAGGAAGAAAGGCAGCTTGTTCTCCACGCTCTGATCGACTTCCGCAACAAACTGATTGCGGCGGGAAGATATACGGACTGTGTGGACGAGCTGCTGATAAAGGTCATGTACGCAAAGACGAAAAAGATAAAAATACGGTAATGGAGGAAATGACAATGGCAAAATCAATCTTTGAACAGTTGGGCGGCACTTATGAACAGCAGGGAGATTATCTTCTCCCCTGCCTCACAGTACCAGACGAAAAAGAACAGTCCATAGGCGTATGGGGGCAGCGGCACTTGCGGTATCTGAAAGAATACCGCAGAGCCACCTACATAACCCTGCTCACAAGCGGCAGGCTGAACGCCTATCTTGCCGACATCGACAAGCAGGCGCAGGAGCGCATGGAAAGGCTCACAGAGCAGATGAAACGGGCGCAGGGTATCACAGAGCAGCTAAAGGCGGAAAACGCCTTAGAATGGGTGCGGAGAATGAACAACATACGGGCGTGTGCGAGGGAGATTGTGGAGAAAGAAATCATCTTTAATTAAGACATATTAGCGATGATTGTTGATGATTTGTTTCAAACTGCCTATAATTTATATTGTATTTGAGATTGCAGTATAGTCTGTAATGAGATTGTAAGAAGTGGCTGCTATACTAAAATCACAAAACAGATTTGGAGGTTTTAGCTATGGCAATATTGGAGACGAAAGACTTACGAAAGATATACGGAAGTGGAGAAAATGAAGTCCACGCTTTGGACGGTGTATCTATTTCTGTGGACGAGGGCGAATTTGTCGCTGTTGTTGGCACTTCCGGCAGTGGTAAATCTACGCTGCTGAATATGATCGGCGGATTAGACCGCCCCACTTCGGGAAGTGTGACGATCCGTGGAAAAGAGCTTTTGAAAATGAAGGACGAGGAATTAACGATCTTCCGCCGCAGGAATATCGGCTTTGTCTTTCAGAATTACAACCTGCTCCCTGTCCTCAATGTGTACGAAAATATTGTGTACCCTATCGAGATTGACGGAGCGAAAGCCGATACGGAGTTTGTTCGGCAGATCATTCATACGCTCGGTTTGGAAAAGAAGCTCAAAAATATGCCGAATAACCTATCCGGCGGTCAGCAGCAGCGTGTGGCGATTGCCCGTGCATTGGCTACCAAGCCCGCTATTATCCTTGCTGATGAGCCGACTGGAAATCTGGACTCTAAAACAAGTATGGATGTCATCTTGCTTATGCAGTCTATCAGCAAGCAGTTTCATCAGACCACGATTATGATTACGCACAACGAAGAAATCGCTCAGATGGCAGATCGGATAATCCGCATTGAGGACGGGAAAGTTGTTTCGGGAGGTGTCAGATATGCACGATAACCGAAACAAAGGAGCAATTAAAAAGGTTGAAAAAGGGATGATGAAAGCAAACCGTATTCGGAATACATTTGCGGTGCTTGCGGTTATCCTAACCACCTTTATGATTACAACGGTTTTCAGCTTGGGCATTAACTATATGCAGAATATGGAATTATCCAGCGTGCGTACAGCAGGCTCTAATGCTGATGTCACACTAAATGCGCCCACTAGCGAGCAGGAACAGCAAATCCGTTCTTTGGATTATGTGAAAACAATCGGAACTCGATATATGGTCGGCTCTGCTGTCCAGACAAATTCGGAAGGCCGAGAATCGTCCATAGCGATTCAATACTACGATGAAACAGAATGGGAGCAGCATTTTAAGGAAGCAATCAGTAATATCAACGGCTCCTATCCAACGCAGGAAAATGAAATTATGCTGTCTGAGGACGCTCTTGAACAGCTCGGTATTACCAATCCAACTCTCCAAATGGAAATACCCTTATCGTATTTTGATAAAGGCGGAGAACAGCAAAAGACATTTTTATTAAGCGGTTGGTTTCGTTCTTACACCGGGACGGGAATGGCCTTTGTTTCAGAAAGCTACTGTGCGAATGCCGGATATACCTTGCAGGAAAACGGGACTTTGTCTCTAACCCTAAATGATATGCCGGGAGACTTTTATCAAATTCAAGAAGATGTATCTCTAAATGACAATCAGTATTTTAATGGCTCGGTTTCTATGAGTTCTTCTAATGGCTCTATGATTGCAATGGTTATTCTCTTGGTACTGTTTATTGTCGGAAGCGGTTATCTTCTGATTTACAATGTCCTGTATATTTCCATTTCCAAAGATACCCGCTTTTATGGTTTGATGAAAACGATTGGCACAACACAGAAGCAAATTAAATCGCTTGTAAAGAAGCAGGCCTTTAAGTTCGCCTGTATTGGAATCCCTGTCGGTATCATATTAGCTGCGGCGGTATCCTTTGCCCTTGTCCCGTTGTTTTTACAGCAAGGATATGAACAGGGTAGATCAAGTATGGACGCTGTTGTATTTTTCCATCCGGCTATCTTTATTCTGTCCATTATTTTCTCTGCGGTAACAGTTTGGATGGCTTGTAATGCGCCAGCAAAGGCGGCGGCAAAGATTTCTCCTGTTGAGGCTCTCCGTTTTCAAAACTTTGCACCGAAAAAGACGAAAAGCAGAAACTCAACCAACGGAGGCAAGCTGTCTGTGATGGCGTTCCATAATGTTTTTCGTGATAAGAAGCGAGCTGTGCTTGTATTTCTGTCCCTTTTTATGGGTACTGTCACGATTTTAGGCGTTAATGGCGTTTTGGGAAGTATCAACGGAGAAAACTATGTTGATAAATACATGAAATATGATTTTCGTTATACGGATACACAGTTTAGCCAGTTTGAAAACCTTGAAAAAGAATCTCCACAATTTGATGAGCATTTTATAGAACAGCTTTCACAGGTTGACGGGGTTGCAGATATTTCCACCAGTAAAATTACTTGGGCGGAAATCGGCTTTAATGCTTCGGAATTTGAGAGCTTTTTGAAAATGCAGCACGAGGAACTCTATCACGATGGCAAACCCTATGAGCAGATGATTTCAGAGTTGCAGGACTATGCCAATGCCGGAGATTATGGCTGCTATGTTGTGACCATTGATGAGGAACTTGTGGAACAATATAACGATACCCATAATACGCCGATTGATATAGAGGCTTTCCGAAACGGTGATACGGTTATTGTGGGTATGGATACGGACACCTTTGCGCCGAACGCTACGCTGGTTGGTAAAACTCTAAATTTGACTTCGGATAATGCAGATGGGCAGTCCGCAGATTTTCAAGTGGCGGGAGCGTTCAACTACAAAGACCTTGATGATAACTTCAATATCGGGCATCGTAAATGGATAGGTGCTGTTCCTGATGTTATTTATGTCAGTGACGCAGGAATGGAGCGATTAACAGACACCGCTATCATATACGATATTGGCGTGGACATTGAGAGCGCAAATCAGTTGCAGAAAGTAAATAACGAACTTATAGCCATCAACAATACTTTGCCTTCCGGTGAATGGAATTTTCAAAGCTCTGTTTCTGTGTTGGAGGAATTCAATCAGATGTATTTTTCCATCGGTCTGCTTGGTAATGGTGCGGCGATTCTGCTCATCGTAATCGGCTTAATCAACTTTGTGAATGTTATGCTCACTGGAGTTATTGCAAGGAAAAATGAATTTGCCATTATGGAAAGTATTGGGACTACCAAAAAGCAGATCAGAAAGATTTTGACACTCGAAGGCGGATTTTATGCGCTTATTTCAACCATACTGATTATGACTTTGGGTAATGCTTTCCTTTTGCTGGTAGCAGACGCAGTACCGAGCATTGCAGATTATGCAAGGTTTGAGTACCCTGTGGCGCTCGTTGTTGGTCTTATCATTGCCATTTTTGTAATATGCCTCTCTGTTCCGTCTTTGGTTTATAGGTTTATCTCAAAGGAGACAGTGATAGAACGGTTGCACGATTTTGAAAACTAATAAGATTTGCGGGGCGGGCGCAGCACTGCTGCGTCTGCTCCTGCAATTCTACATATTGAGGAAAGGTGGTGTGCTTTGCGGTTATGGCAAATATCTTTTTACTGGAAGATGATAAAATTTTGAGCAAAGGGATTTCGATTGCTCTTGAAAAGGACAAGCATACCGTTACAGCAGTTTATGGCTATATGAAAGCCTTGCAGACCTATCAAAACCAAAGGTATGATCTGTTTCTGCTTGACATCAATCTGCCTGATGGCAGTGGAATGGAATTTTGTAAAAAAATAAGGGAGACTTCCGAAATTCCGATCCTGTTTCTAACTGCGAACGATACAGAGCAGGATATGTTGGAGGGCTTCGGCGTTGGCTGTGATGACTATATTCCTAAGCCCTTTTCGATTGAAGTTTTGCGGAAAAAAGTACAAGCTGTCTTAAAGCGGACAGGCGGCGGAAAATCCCGTATTCGATATAGAGATTTAGAAGTGGATACGGATAAATGCCTTGTTCTGCTGAACGGAGAAGAAGTACACCTTACCTCAACAGAGTATAAACTGCTCTGCTATTTGATAGAAAATAAAGGCAGGATTGTGACGAAAGCTATGCTTTTGGAACAGCTTTGGGATATAGACGGGAACTTTGTTGATGAGAATACGGTGCGTGTGAACATTAAGCGGCTGCGGCAGAAACTAAACGATGATAAACAGGAATACATTGTGACGGTTTTTGGTATGGGCTATACCTTTGGAGAATGATGATGAAGCATTTTGGAATTTATCGAAAACTGATTTTGATTGTAGGTACTGTCATAGCGGCGGTATCTGTTGGCGCTGTGCTTTTTACGGGAAGCACTTCTGCCCTTATGCTTTTTGTCATTTGCGCCTTTGCGATTTTATGCGGCTTATTGTTTTTGCTCGACTTCCTGCACAACCGCTATCACGATGATTTGTTAGAGCAAATCACGCTGCTGATAGAGGCTTTGGTAGAACAGCAGGAACGGATTGTTTTTCCTGAAAATGAGGATACGCTGACTGCCCGCTTACAGCACCAACTTTTGAAGCTCCGCAATATTTTAACAGCGCAGAATCAAATGCTGGCGCAGGAAAAGGAGCAGATCAAGACACTGATTTCAGATATTTCCCACCAGATCAAAACGCCTGTGTCGGCGGCGAATACCTTTGCACAGTTACTGGATGACAAAGAATTGTCCGATGAAGAACGCAGCGAATATATTGTCACTTTGCAGACTTCCCTTGAAAAGCTGACCTTTTTGACAAACAGCCTGATTAAAATGTCCCGTTTGGAAAGCGGCATTATCAGCCTGAAGCCCGAAAAAAACAGCTTAAATGATATTGTCCTGCAAGCGGTAAAAACCGTCTATGCAAAGGCGAAAGAAAAAAACATAACAATTACCTTTGACTGCGAGCAGAATTTTGAAGCCATGCTCGATTTCAACTGGACAGCAGAAGCAATTACCAATGTTCTTGATAACGCTGTGAAATATACTCCAAGTGGAGGGATTGTTGGATTAGAGATCACAGAATATCCGTCCTATCTGCGGCTTGATATTTCCGATAATGGTATCGGAATACCCGAAGAAGAACAGGCAAAGATTTTCGGTCGGTTTTACCGTGGAAAGCAATCAGCAGGTATTGATGGTGTGGGAATCGGACTATATCTTACCCGTGATATTGTGAATAAGCAGAACGGATATATAAAAGTCGCTTCCAATGAAAATGGCACAACATTTTCTCTATTCTTGAGAAAAAATTAAATTAGAACAAGATAAATGGAGATAGATAATTTATGACTTCAGAATGGATATTATGCCCTGTTTGTGGCAGTAAAACTCGTGACAGGATTAGAGAAGATACGGTATTGAAGAACTATCCTCTCTATTGCCCGAAATGCAAGCGAGAAACTTTAATCAATGCGAAAGAATTACATATAACTGTCATCAAAGAGCCAGACGCATAGACGCAGAGCCGATGAACTTGTGAGATACCTCACGGATCATCGGCTCTTTCTTTTTCGGATAGTGTTAATCAGTCCGCCATATAAAAAAACGGAGTTTTGACGGACTGTATTGTTATGCCCTAACGCTCCCTCTAAACCCGTTTTGAGTTTGGAGGGATTTTTTGCGTCTTTCCTCATTTCCTATCCTGCCGCTAATCCGTGCGGCGTTCTACATATTACCAGACAGAAACGAGGATAACCTGTTAAAAAAATCCTTGTTTTGATATGGCTCTTTTATGCGCTAAAAAGAGATGTCAAATATCTATATAAAAGAGCTTTTACTTCTCATAGCCGCAATGGTCTGACAGCCTTTGCGGTTTTTCTTTTGTCGCTTTTTGTCAAGAGACAGGACAAGCCTTTTTCTGGCGTTGGGTGTCGCTCTCCGCCTGCCAATCTGGATTTTCAAAAAAATTCAGATTGGAGGTAAAGAACAGTGGCATACAACCACGGAAAGGCAGAGCGCAGATGGCGGCTCTGGAAAGAGAAAGAAGAAAAGATTTTACGGGAGTGCGGCGTTGATGAAGAAACGATTGAGGAAATCTGCACTTTTGATAGGGAAGAATTTAATTCCGACAGACGGTTTTACACACGCCTGAATGATGTTGGGGAATACATAGCGGAAACTGCCATGCAGGAGCCGCCTATGGAGGTCAACACAGTCTGGGATATGCTGAATGAAATCGAGGACGAAAAACTGTACCGTGCATTGCTTACGGTGGACAAGCGTACCCTGCAAATTGTCCTGCTGAAAATGCAGGGATATTCCCTAAAGGAGATTGCGCCGATGGTTGATTTATCGGCGGGTGCTGTCTATGCGAGGTTAGACCATCTGCGGAAAAAGCTGAGAAAACTCTTATAGTATCTAAAGCCCTGCTGTTTCCTGCGGGCTACTGGGTGAGAGGACAACCCCTCTCACCCATTTTTTAGCAGGAGGACAAGGCAATGGCGATACCTAAACGGTCATACTGGCTTCGGGAAGTAGTGACAGAGGCAGGAACAAGCTATCATATCAGTTTTCGTGACGGGCAGGGAAGAATCCAAAAGCTGTACGTATCCTATGACTTCTATATGGCGTTTCGGAGACTGGAACTTGACGAAAGGAAAATTGAGGGTTGGGATTACCGCCACAGGGAGTTTTCGGAAATTATGGAGGAAACTCTGAACTGGCGGGCGGTAAGACAGCCTAAAAGCATTGAGGAGGTTATTCTTGAGGAAGAACGGGCAGAACTGCTCCAGAGGATTATTAGCAAGCTGCCAGAAATGCAAAGGCGGCGTTTTCTGCTCCACTATGAGTATGAAATGACTTATAAAGAAATAGGGAAAATCGAGCATTGCAGCCAACAATCCGTAGGTCGTGCTGTAACTGCCGCCAGAGAAAAGATAAAGGCGGAGATGAAGAAATACCTAAACTCATGACCGTTAAGCATACCCTTGTATCTTCGGATATGAGGGTATTTGCTTTGTGTTCTCTAATGGAACTTCACAGAGGTCAAATAATGGCAAGAAGATGCAACGGACCGGATCAGGACTGTGATAACTG
>OCHA01001990.1_pt1 | contig 13416 bp, 9 predicted proteins | sample 1538591 | NCBI WGS metagenome assembly OCHA01 (sample SAMN04571710, study PRJEB22368) | human gut metagenome | biome: human gut; material: stool | host: Homo sapiens | place: Luxembourg | collected 2012-09-06 | reverse complement strand
AGCATTGGCACAGGGAGATTTATCAGTGCAGCTTAACGATACCAAAAATAAAGATGAGCTTGGCATACTTCAAAATTCGGCGGTATCGCTTAACAGGATGCTTTCGGATATGCTTACACAGTCGGGGGATGTTCTTTCAAAGATGGCAGCATATGACCTTACATCCGAGGATATGAGAGAATATCCGGGTAAGTTTAATGAGCTTGCAGCTTCGATAAATTCAATCAAGGCTATTTTAAGCAATATGATATTAAATATACAAAATTCATCTGTCAATGTTGACGGTGGTTCAAAGCAGCTTGCAGAGGCGGCTTCAATGCTGTCGGAGGGTACTATGGCACAGGCATCTTCATTACAGAAACTTGTTACGGATGTGGAAAATGTAGCACAGAATATAAATGCAAATTCCGATAAGACTATTTTTGTTAATGAAAGTCTTGGCAATCTTGACAGCGAGATAAAAGACGGAAATCAGAAAATGCAGGAACTTTCCAATGTCGTAAGAACAGTTGAGGAAATGTCCGAGGATATCAAAAAGATAGTAAATACGATAGACGGTATTGCTTTCCAGACCAATATCCTTGCATTAAATGCTTCTGTAGAAGCAGCAAGAGCAGGAGAGAGTGGCAGGGGTTTTGCTGTTGTGGCACGGGAGATTGGCACACTTGCCACAAAGAGCAGTGATGCTTCTAAAAAGACGGCAGAGCTTATAGAAAAATGCATAAAAGGAATAGAAAGTGCAAAAGAGTATGCAGATATAACCTCAGATTCACTTGCAAAGATTGTGTCAGATTCAAACAATATTGCAAATGCATTTGATGAAATGTCTAAGGCAAATGAGATACAGGCAAAAAATGCCAACGATATAAGAAATGAGATAGAAAACATATCACAGGTTGTCCAGTCAAATACGGCTACGGCACAGCAGACGGCAGCCTCAACGGAGGTTCTTTCAGAGCAGGCGGCGGCACTTAAGGATATGACGGGAAGATTTAAGGTTGATTACTAAAAATTAGTTTAACGATATCAGTAAAAGTTTTGAGATACCTGGCGGTTTACAAAAGCATATATATCATAATAAAAGATTAAGCTGTAAAAAGACATAAAAATATACTATTTATGACATTGTTATGGCTTGAAAATTTACTTTAATATAGTCAGGAAATTCAAAACAGTCTTAAATATTAAATTGCTGATTACAACCATATTGTAAGCAGCAATAGTGATGGAGCTGTTACATTATTATGTGGCAGCTTCATTGCGTATGTGAACGGTAAATAAAGATGACCTTTAGTATAGTCAGCAAAAAGTATCCTGTTTGCTGCAAAACGGCAGATTTGTTAGTTTTTTAATGTAAAACACAACTGATTATCAAAATGAATTGTTAAATAAAAAATGTTAATATAAATTAGGATGATACATGGACTGACATCACACGCAGGTCGGGTGACAGGTCGTATCGAAGGTAGAAAAAACAACAAAATAGGAGGCATTTATGAGGAAATCATTAAAAAAGATAATGACATTTGCTCTTTCGGCAGCAATGGCAGTTACCGGTATGTCAGGTACAAGCTTTGTATCTGCCGCAACAAAGACAAATGAGGGCGGAGCGGTTACAGCTTCAAACACAAACGAAGTGGAGACACCTGACAATCCGTCTCCATATACAGAGCTTTCAGCAGGTGAGATAATATCAGAAATGGGAACAGGATGGAATCTTGGAAATACATTAGAAGGACACCAAAATTATGCAGTTGGGGAAACTGTATGGCAGAATGCAAAAACTACAAAGGCATTTGTAAAATATGTACATGATGCAGGCTTTAATACAATCCGTATTCCGGTCACATGGGGAAATATGATAAATGCAGACTATTCAATCAATGAAGAGTGGATGAACAGGGTTCAGGATGTAGTTGATTATGCTACAGCAGAAAATATGTATGTTGTATTAAATATTCATCATGACGGTACAGACAATAATTCAGATTATGAGGGTACTTATGGTGATGAAAAATATAGTCATGGCTGGCTTGACATTACATCTGATGATGAGACAGTATGGAGTGGAGTTAAGACAAAGTTTGCAGGAGTGTGGAAGACGATTGCAGAAAGATTTAAAAATTATGATGAGCATCTTATACTTGAATCAATGAACGAGGTATATATTCATGGTCAGGGCTGGACGGCAGATGCGGAGTCAATATCTAAACAGAACAAAAAGATAAATGAACTCAACCAGATATTTGTTGACACTGTGAGAGCAACAGGATCTAACAATGCCAAAAGATGGCTTACGGTGTGTTCATTAAATACAAATATCAAATATGCATTAGGAAATTATTCAACAAGCTTTGAAATTCCAAAGGACAGTGCGGCAGGAAAAATTATGGTAACTGTTCATGATTATGATGCATATAACAAAAATTCGGTAAATGAAGCAACAGATGCATCGTATGCAAATCAGTTTAAACAGCTTAAGAGTAAATTTGTAGACAAAGGTGTGCCGGTGCTTGTAGATGAGTATGGTTTCCAGACAAAGATTATTCCGGATGCAAGAGCGTGCAAATTTGAGGGTGTAAACTACCTTGCAAAGAAGTACGGAATGGTTGTTGTTGCATGGGACAACAACGGAGCAGGCTCAGGAGAGTCGTTCAGAATTTTAAACAGATACTTTAATAAGCCATATTCCGTAAAGACGGTATCCGCTATTATGAGAGGATACTTTGTAGATACAGAGGCTCCTCAGTACAGATTTGATGCTTCTGACGGAGAACTTGCGATTACAAAAATAACATCTGTCAAAACAGATGCAGATGATGTGACGCTTAAAGTTGGAGAGAAAAAGCAGATAACAGCAACAACAGAACCTGCCGGAAACAATGATGTAGTTCTCTGGAAATCTGATGATTCTAGTGTAGCTTCAGTTTACAATGGAAAGATTACGGCTACTGGTGTCGGAACAACAACAATCCATGCATATTCACAGGCAGATGCATATGACAGCAGTACAACGACAAAAGTTGAAAAGACAATAAAAGTAACTGTTGAAAAGACAGACCTTGCAAAAGCAACAACAGCTATTACTACGGATTTTGACTCATATAAACTTGAGGAAAAACAGTCTGCATTTATAAATGCCATTGCAAAAGCGGCAGACGGAAGTGCAAATGGTGCAGCAATAAGATATTCTTCATCAAATGAAAAGATTGCAACTGTATCACGCAATGGAAAGATAGCAGCAACAGGTACAGGTGTTGCAGTAATCTCAGTAATAACAGCAGATGGCTTTGAAAAGAGCATAAATGTGACTGTAGGTTCAGTTACGGAGAGTGCTTATGAGACAAACCTCGGACTTCGTCTGTACTACTTTGATGAGGCTGCAAATTCATACAACTACACGGATGTTGCCACGGACAGAGTAGCTGTTAAAGCAGACGGTGAATACACATTGACGATAGATGCAGATAAGGATTTAAACGATATAGCTAAAAAAGCACTTGCAGATGCAAACGGAAATGCCTGCATTAATCACATAGCATCACTTTATATAATGGATGCAGATGTGGCGTCACAGAAACTTACAAAATCACAGATTCAGAGTGGTAATATCATATACAAAAAATTTGTTGTTAATGACACTAAAGAAATTGAGATAACAAACAAAGAAGCTAAGTCAGTAATGAGTGGTACAACATTTGATACCGGAAATCCTTTAAATGTATGGGATGGTTCAGTGATTTCGTCAGGAATAGAGTCAAAGACAAGCAGCGAGGGTGCACAGTATCTTGACTTTGCAAGTGACATAGGAAGTGTAAAAAAGATAAGTGTGACATTTACATTATCAGGACTTTCAAGTATGGCGGTATCCAAAGATGATGAACAGCCTGACAGCAAACTTGATGAAGATGATGACAATACTCAAAAGAGTGATGACAATAATAATGACGACAATAACACAGACACAACTGAGGCAAAGAGTGTTAAAGTGGGAAGTGTAACATACAAATACATTAAGTCATCAAACAAGATAACAGGTGTTGAGTACGCATCAAACTCAAAGAAAGCATCACTTAAGACAGTAAGCATACCTGCAAAAATAAAAGTCGGCAAAACTACATATAAAGTAGTAAAGGTATCAAATTCAGTATTTAAGAATGCGAAGAAACTTACAACAGTAACTATAGGTGCAAATGTAAAACAAATAGGAAAAGATGTATTTAACGGCTGCACAAAACTAAAGAGTGTTAAAGTAAACTCTAAAGTCATAACAAAAGTAGGAGCAAATACATTTAAGAAAACAGCTTCAAAGCTTGTGATAAAAGTTCCTTCGGCAAAACTTTCTTCATATAAGAAGATATTCAAAGGAAAAGGTCAGAGTAAAAAGGCTGTAATCAAAAAATAAAAAGAGTAATTTATTTATAAAAATTTGCAAACACCCTCTTATAATATGTTTTATAAGGGGGTGTTTGTGTTGAATGAAGTTTGTTTCTTAACGAAAGCAAACAGCGTTGTCTGTATAGCTTTAAAGCAAGCTGTTCAAAAATGGAGATCAGTGTAAAAAATTTACTGTTTATTCATTATTTCCGGTTGAATTTGTGATATAATTAACTCCAAAATCCAGATGCGTTGCAGGAGAACAAGCTCTCCTGCATTGCGAATTTGTGATATAATTAACCAACAGTGTTAATTGGGTTACTGCTCACTTGCATAGCTTGACGGCAGTGTCAGGTATGTGAGTGGGCAGTAATGTCGTTTTTGCAAATCTATAACTGTACGGTAGATTTGCATATGTGTGCGTCGTACAGAGATTGGAAAATAAAAGATGAATTTTGAAGAATTATGTTTGGATACGCGTATATTAAGGGCAGTTACGGAGATGGGTTTTGAGCAGGCAAGTCCTATTCAGGCACAGGCTATACCGGTTGCCATTGAAGGAAAGGATATGATAGGGCAGGCTCAGACGGGAACGGGAAAAACAGCAGCGTTTGGAATACCGCTTTTGCAGAGAGTAGATCCTCATAACAAGAAGCTGCAGGCAGTTGTACTTTGTCCGACAAGAGAACTTGCGATACAGTGTGCAAATGAGATGCGTAAATTTGCTAAATTTATGCACGGAATAAAGGTACTTCCGATATACGGAGGTCAGGACATCACAAAGCAGATTCGTTCGCTGAAAGGTGGGACGCAGGTAGTAATAGGAACACCGGGACGAGTTATCGACCATATAAGGAGACATACATTAAAGATGGCAACAGTCGGAACGATAGTTCTTGACGAAGCTGACGAAATGTTGAACATGGGATTCAGGGAGGACATAGAGACGGTGCTTCAGACACTTCCTGAGGAACACCAGACACTCTTTTTTCAGCAACAATGCCAAAGCCTATAATGGAGATAGCAAAAACATATCTTAAGGAACCTGAGATAATCAAGGTTGTAAAGAAAGAGCTTACTGTTCCGAAGATAGAGCAGTATTATTATGAAGTAAATCCGAGAAAGAAAGCGGAAGTACTTTCAAGACTTCTTGATATGTATGATCCGGAACTTTCACTTGTATTCTGTAATACAAAGAGAAAAGTAGATGAACTTGTTGAGGACTTAAAAGGTCGTGGATATTTTGCGGCAGGACTTCACGGTGACCTCAAACAGAGCCAGCGTGACAGGGTTATGAATGGTTTTAGAAACGGAAGGACAGATATACTCGTGGCAACGGATGTGGCGGCAAGAGGAATAGATGTTGACGATGTTGAAGCGGTCTTTAACTATGATGTGCCACAGGATGATGAATATTATGTGCACCGTATCGGAAGAACAGGCCGTGCAGGAAGAACAGGCCGTGCATTTACGCTTGTTGTCGGAAAAGAGATATACAAACTTAAGGATATTCAGAGATATTGCAAGACAAAGATAAAACGCCAGCCGATACCGTCAGTAAATGACATTACGGATATAAAGGTCGAAAAGGTGCTTGAAAAGATAAGCGGAATAATCGAGCAGGACAATCTCGGAAAGATGATAGATATTCTTGAGGAGCATCTTGAGGACAGTGATTACTCGGCAATCGAGGTGGCAGCAGCACTCCTTTCTATGGAAATGGGAGATGCAGTGTTTGACAATAATTCAGGTGAAGAATTTGGAGATACCGGAGCAGAGCCTGGAATGGTACGACTTTTCGTAAATATAGGAAAGAAAGACCGTGTCAGGATAGGTGATATTTTAGGTGCAATCGCAGGCGAATCCGGAATGCAGGGAAACCTTGTCGGAGCAATAGATATGTATGATAAATATACATTTGTCGAAGTGCCGAGAGAGTATGCAGCAGATGTAATTGAGGCGATGAAGCATGCAAAGATAAAAGGCAGAAATGTAAATGTAGAACCAGCAAATAAGAAATAATGTATATATGGAGTTTTGATTATGTCACTGTATGCAATAGGTGATTTACATCTTGGTTTCCAGTCGGGAAAATCGATGGAGATGTTTGGTGATGAGACCACGCAGAGAAGATAAAGAGAAATTGGTGTAATATAATAAATGAAAATGATACAGTGGTTGTCACAGGTGACCATTCATGGGGCAGGAAACTAGATGACAGCATGAAAGACCTTGAGTTTATAGCGGCACTTCCGGGAAGAAAAATTCTTCTTCGTGGAAATCATGACAGATTTTGGAACAAGACAAGCAGGACGGACAGCCTGAATGAACTTTTTGCAGGGAAACTTTTATTTCTACAGGACAATTTCTATGAATATGAAGATGTTTTGAGTGGAAGGAAATATGCACTTATTGGTTCTAAAGGTTTTTCGACGGATGAGTATTGTTATCTGGCAGAGGATAAGATAGAAAAAAGGTTTAAGAATGAGAGAAAGAGATTGATAAAATCGTATGAAGCCGCAAAAGAAGCGGATTATAACGATTTTATCATGTTTCTCCATTATCCTCCGACAAATAAACATGAAAAAGAGGGTGTATTTACTGAGCTGGCACGGGAGTTTGGTGTAAGGCAGGTAGTTTATTCGCATCTTCACGGAAAAGACAGGTTTGATTACAGTATAACAGGTGAGCACGACGGGATAAAATATAGTCTTGTCTCGTCTGATTATCTTGATTTTGTACCGAGATTGATAGTGTGAAGAAATATTAAAATGTAGGTATAAAAAACAACTTAATGTTTTTATGAAAACATTAAGTTGTTTTTTATATTGGTAAAAATAGCATAATAACAGCAACTATTCCTGGAGTTAAGATTTCAAGAGGTTTAGGTAAAATAGCATTAATGCAATTAGTTAATAAATCTTCGACACTATCTGAAATATCAACATAAGCATCAATTACTGCTAAAATAGCATCAGCTGTTAAGAGTTTCCTTACTGGTTTTGGTAGTTTTTTTATGATTTTAGGCCATTTTTTCTTTAAAAATTTTTTAATAACCTTTACGGCGGCACTAAATTTGCCTCTTTCTGTTGGACCTAGATTTTCAAGCATTTCTTGTTTTTCGTTTTCTAGTTGCTTCAAATCAGATGATGATAGAGCTTTGTTGATTTCCTTATAGTCTTTGCATAATTGTTTTACATATTTTTTATCAATTCCATCTGCAAGCATTTTTTGCTTGTCAATAATAAATTCATTATCTTTAAAAGAGATGTACTCTTTTATTTGAGTTGTTTCTTCAGTATAATTTGTATAATCATCCATTTCTTGTGCATTAGCATTTGTGCATATTGAAAAAGCAGAAAGAAAAATACAAAATGTTAATATTAATGCTATATGTTTTTTAAGTTTGTTCAAATTTATCATTCCTTTCCTATTAAATAAAGTTGCGTAAATAAATATAACAGAAAACTATATTATATACTTAAAAAATTCTTTCATAATATATATTACAAAATAATTCAGTAAATAATGAAATAGTAAAGATTATCATCATACCTGTACCTAATGATATAAGCATCATATGATTATTTATTTTACCGATAATCAATATAAGCAACATGATTATCCAACTGCACATTTGAGTTATCTGTAATGCTTTTCCCCTAGATTTAAGTGAAATAAATTGATTGCGTTCGTCATTCTTATCTACTTTATCTTCTTTTGACATTGATTTAGATATACTTCTTTCAATCAGTCCTATACCCATAAATAAGAGTAAAGGTGAGAGAAGAAATTTTTTAATATTAAATTCTGTTACTAAAATAGTTATAAATAATAATAGACCAAGTAATGTCATAATAAAGCCTTCTATAAACGAATTTTTATTATATATCTTCATATTGTCTGTCCTCCAGTTCTTTATTTTCTTTTAAACAACATAATTCTTCAACACTTACATTAAAAACCTGAGCAATACGATAGGCTAACATAAGAGATGGGTTATATTGTTCCTTTTCAATAGAGATAATAGTTCTTGAAGAAACATGAACCATATCAGCTAATTGCTGCTGAGTGATTTTTGATTTAGTTCTTAATTCTTTTACTTTATTTTTCATGCACATACATTCCTTATATATAAACATGAAGGCTACTTCATGTGAAGCTAACTTCATGTTAGCTCGGAAATAATATTTTGTCAATAGTTTTTTGGAATTTATAAAAATTATTTTTTAGGTATATCAGAAAACGGATTAAAATTTGTTTACCACTCTGTCGTAAGTCAGGATTCCGTTTAATTCGTTTTCGACATCGGAAAGCTGGGTATATATACTTGCACAAAGCCCATGTGGGATAAGAGAGGAAATTTCTTTCTCTCTTTTCTTATAGCGTCTTTTTAATTCTTTAGAATTTTTACAGTCACCATAACCGTAACATTTATTGGTGGTATTATGGTGCTTTATTATCTGCGTATAGCCGCCGTACTCGGTAAGTGCATAAGCACGGTTTTCTTTCTTGAAAAGACGGAGAGGGAAAAAGTAATTGTGTATGCTTTTTATGTCACCGCCGCCCTGGTCAAACCATCCGCTTGCCTGGTCTATAAATCTTGAATTGTCGGCTTTTCTTACAAGTTTTGTGATTTTGTTTGTCTCAAACTGTCCCCAGCCCTCGTTGAATATCACCCATGCTGCGATTGACGGATGATTTGAGAGCGTGTCAATCGTCTGCATAGTTTCTTTTATAAATTCTTTTCTGCCTTTTTTGGAAGTTCTTGCAAAAAGATGATTAAAATTATCGCTGCATGAAATATCAAAAAGACTCATAAAAGTGGCAAGATAAGTCACAAACCATGATTTGTACCTGCTGCCGCTATTAACCATATCCTGCCAGACTATCATGCCGAGACGGTCACAGTGGTAGTACCAGCGGTCATTTTCTATTTTAATATGTTTTCTGAGCATATTGAAACCGAGAGATTTCATGGTCTTAATATCATATATAAGTGCGTAGTCGCATGGAGGAGTATAAAGTCCGTCAGGCCAGTAACCCTGATCTAAAACACCTTTTTGAAAGATTGGTCTGTGGTTAAGACAGATGCGGGGAATATCATTTGCATCTTTTTCTATCGTAAAAGTACGGAGTGCGAAATAGCTTTGTACATAATCTTTTCCCAAATTTACTGAAAAAGTGTAAAGGTATGGGGTGTCGGGAGTCCATGCTTTAATATCGAGTTCGTCAAGTGGGATTTCAATAAAAGTGTCACTTATGCCGTAATATGTAAATGGTGCGTAAGGGCTGTCTTTATATAATTCATCGTGGGTACTGTCGGCTTGTGTTTTATCGTCAGGTATGTCTATATAAATATCAGGATTGTTGATACAGACTTTGATTTCATTTGTTTTTGTTAATCTGTTTCTGTGAATGGTTGATTTGCCACCTGAAATTTTAGTATCGTTTTTGTTAATCTGACAGTTATCATGTTTTTTTTCTGCTTCTGATATATAGTAAAAATTGTTTTCTGTATTGTCGGAGTTTGTGACAACTTTAATACGCAGTACCTTTGTATCAAAATCTGGTTTTGCTATAATCTTTTTGATATATATTTCCGGTACATATTCGAGCCATACAGTCTGCCATATACCGCTCTGTGCAGTATAAAACATTCCCTTTGGGTTAAGTGACTGCTTACCTCTTGCGTGATATGAAGTGTCAGAGAAATCTTTCACACGCACAGTCAGTCGGAATGAAGTTTTTGTGGCAGTGCTTTTTAAAATATCGGTTATATCAGTATCAAATGGGAGATAGCCGCCTGAGTGGGAACAGACTTTTATTCCGTTTACATATACGCTGCATATCTGGTCGACTGCTCCAAAATGGATTATAAATCGTGAATTGTCTGACAACCTGTTTATATCAAATGTAACTATTCGTTCGTACCAGAGATATTCGTTAGGTTTAAGATGTCTGTTGACACCTGAAAGAGGTGCTTCGGGTGAAAAAGGAACGAGAATATCACCGTCAAAACGCACCGGTCTTTTATTAGAAGCTGTGAAAGCATACTTCCATATACCGTTTAAATTTACATAGCTGTCAGCGTCACGCTTTAAAAGAGGTCTTGGGTACTCTGTTAAAACATTGTTCTTATCAATATTTCGTCCCCATGTTGTATAAAGTTTTTTTTCAAATCTGCTGTTTTGTTTCATGCTATCTCCATTTCTGTACACATTTGTGCATCTTAAGTTTTTAACCACATAAAATCAACTTATTTTGCTAAGAAACAAATTGTTATTTTCTGTTTTGTAGTGGCTGCTTAATGTACGAGCCTTGTGACAAAATATTGTCGATGCAGTATTTATCACACTATCATTGTTTTATGTTACATTATGAAATATCAGGCTTTGTGACAAGTGCCTCAGGAAGATATTTGAGTATCATCGCTTCGAGTTTTGCCGCCTGCACCGGCTTACTCAGATAGTCACTAAATCCGATGCCGAGATATTCTTCTTTTGCTCCCATTATGGCATTGGCGGTGAGCATGATAACTGTTGTATCTTTGTTAGGACTTTCTTCAAGTTCTTTCATATGTTTGTAAGTTTCGATACCATCCATATCAGGCATCATGTGGTCTAAGAAAATAATATCATATTTATTGCCCTTAATCATTTCAAGTGCCTCAGGACCTGACATTGCAGAGTCAACCGATATTTTAGTTCGTTTAAGGAGTGCCTTAAACACATTGATATTCATTTTTACATCGTCAACGACAAGAACTTTAGCATCAGGTGCGGTAAATGAAGCTTTCTTCTTTTTTTTATCAGGTGCTGTATTGTATTTTTCGGAAATATCGCCTATCTTTAAATCGGAAACAACTTTCTGAGGAATACTTACTTCAAAAACAGAGCCCTCACCGTATTTGCTAGTGACATTTATCTTGCCGTTCATAAGTTTTGTTAGCTGTTTTGTGATGGCAAGACCAAGTCCCGTGCCCTCTATATGTTTGTTTTTGTTCTCATCAAATCGCGAAAATGAGTCGAAAAGATGTGAGATATTTTCCGACTTAATGCCGATGCCTGTATCGGATATAGTGAAAGTTATTATTATATTTTTTGCAGGCTGTGAGCCGGTAACATTATTATTGTCATGTATAGTTTTATTATCTGTATCAATAATATTATCATGATAAGGCATAGTTTCATTTTCAATATCAGAAGTATTATTGTTTTCTGTACAGTCATTTGTTTTCGTTTCTTTATTATTGTTTATGGCATCGGCATTTTGTTGCTCAGACATACCGATCTTTAATGTGACAGAGCCTTTCTCAGTATATTTTATTGCATTGTTTAATATGTTTACGAGTATTTGTCGTATGCGTACCTCGTCACCGTACAGTTTGGCAGGGAGATTTTTGTCACTATCGACATTAAATGCAAGTTCTTTTTCTTTCGCCTTGCCGAGAAGCATATGATAAACATCGTTTATAAGAGAGGAAAGTGCATAGTCACCTTGAACAAGTTCGAGTTTGCCTGTTTCTATTTTTGAAAAATCAAGAATATCGTTTATAAGTGATAAAAGTGTCTGGCTTGCAGACTGGATATTTCCGGCATATTCGAGAATATCTTTATCATCGCTTTCACGAAGTATCATCGTGTTCATTCCGAGAATAGCATTGATAGGAGTTCGTATTTCATGCGACATATTGGCAAGAAATACGCTTTTTGCTTTGGCGGCGGCTATTGCCTCAGCCTTAGCTTTTTCGGCTTCCTCATTTGCGATAGTAAGTTCCTGATTTTTCTCCTCAATTACCTGAACTTCCATCTGCATATGACGGGCATTTTCGGCAATGCTCGCACTGTAACCTCGGATGACTTTTAATATATGTACAAATACCATAAGGAGAGAGAAGATAGTCATTCCAAAGCGGCTGTATTTGCCAAAATCACCGATATGGATAGTATATGTACGGATAAGGTCTGCAGCACTGCCACCTATAAAGGCTAAAATTCCGAGAAATTCCAATGCGAATAATTTATCTTTACCTTTTCGTATCGTGCAGATAAGTGAAAAGAGTATTGCCATACCTGATATAAATATAAGAATATGTGATACAAAAGCCATATTCATAAAATCAAATACTCCAAGAATCTGTAATGTAAGCTGGCATGCTACATTTGTCAGAGTAAGAAAAAGTAATATATAGAAAATTTTCTGGAATTTTTCCTCAAGATTGTTAATGTAGTACATCTGCATAAAGACAGGCCAGAGCATAAGTACGAGGAACACAAGATTTGAGTAAAGCGTCTGGTTTCCATAGAAAACATTCAGTGATTTTGTTTCTATTGAGAAGTAAATCGTACCGAAAATACACATAAAGCCAAGGTAACTTATACCGTCTCTTGTCTGTCTTGAAAATGCCTGAATAAAAGCGAGCATAAAAAGCGTAATGCCGCAGGCAAGTATTATGATGCACATAGCAAAATTGCCAAGGTTTGATTTAAGGAGATTTAATATAGAAGTATCTCGCTTCGAGATAGTAATGCCTGTAATGTTAGAGGCATAGTTGTCGTACGGCGAGATCATTTCAATCTCAATTTTTCCTTCTGTAAGATTTTCGATAAAATTTGTGACACTACCCGGAGTTTTGCCGAAAGGTCTTGAGTCGTTGACACCAAATTCATAAACCTGTCTGCCGTCTATCGTAACACGGAACTGTTTATCAGCGGACAAAAAGGACATAGTCATACCACTGTATTTTTTTGGAATGGTATTGCTGAGTATTATTTTCTCGCCGGCTTTTGACTTTTCACTGTATGGAAGTGACTTAATCTTTTGGGAAGAACCGTTTTGTCTGGTGATGATCCATCCGGTATTAAAATCATAAATTTCGCCTTTTGACAGGGTCATATTGTCAACATTTGAATTGATAACCACGACTAAAAGCACGATTATCTCTATCGCAAGAGCGACCCATATAAGTTTTTTTAGTATTTTCATATTTCTCCTCACACAATGTAGTGTATTTAGGTGATTGCGAAACTCGTTATA
>OCHA01001968.1_pt1 | contig 13616 bp, 14 predicted proteins | sample 1538591 | NCBI WGS metagenome assembly OCHA01 (sample SAMN04571710, study PRJEB22368) | human gut metagenome | biome: human gut; material: stool | host: Homo sapiens | place: Luxembourg | collected 2012-09-06 | reverse complement strand
TGGCCCATCCACCGCAAGGCCCCCAGCTTTGCAGAGCAGAAGCCCGCTACTGAGATTTTGGAAACGGGCATCAAGGTCATCGACCTGCTGGCCCCCTACGCCAAGGGCGGCAAGATCGGTCTGTTCGGCGGCGCAGGCGTCGGCAAGACCGTCCTGATCCAGGAACTTATCCACAACGTGGCCACCGAGCACGGCGGCTACTCCATCTTCACCGGTGTCGGCGAGCGCTCCCGTGAGGGCTGCGACCTCTGGGGCGAGATGAACGCCTCCGGCGTCCTGAACAAGACCGCGCTGGTCTTCGGCCAGATGAACGAGCCCCCAGGAGCCCGTATGCGGGTGGCGGAGACCGGCCTGACCATGGCCGAGTATTTCCGCGAGGAGACCCACAAGGACGTGCTGCTTTTCATCGACAACATCTTCCGTTTCGTGCAGGCCGGCTCTGAGGTCTCTGCTCTGATGGGCCGTATGCCCTCGGCTGTCGGCTATCAGCCCACGCTGGCCAACGAGCTGGGCGCTCTGCAGGAGCGTATCACCTCCACCCGCGACGGCTCCATCACCTCGGTGCAGGCCGTCTACGTCCCCGCCGACGACCTGACCGACCCCGCTCCCGCTACCACATTTGCACATCTGGACGCTACCACCGTCCTGAGCCGTAAAATCGTCGAGCAGGGTATCTATCCCGCTGTGGACCCGCTGGCTTCCACCTCCCGCATTCTGGAAGCCGACATCGTGGGCGAGGAGCACTACCGCGTGGCCCGCAAGGTGCAGGCAACGCTGCAGCGCTATCAGGAACTGCAGGACATCATCGCCATTCTGGGCATGGACGAGCTGGGCGAGGAAGACAAGCTCACCGTCACCCGTGCGCGTAAACTGCAGAAGTTCCTGTCCCAGCCCTTCTCGGTGGCTGAGAACTTCACCGGCCTGCCCGGCAAATATGTGCCGCTGGCCGAGACGGTCAAGGGCTTTGCCGCCATCGTGGACGGCAAGTGCGACGACCTGCCCGAGTGGGCCTTCTTCAACGTAGGCACCCTCGACGACGCCCGCAAGAAGGCAGCGGACAAGCTGGCGGAGGAAAAAGGCGGTGAGGCCTGATGAACAGCTTCATCCTCAACATCACGGCTTCCAGCGGTGAGTTCTATCAGGGCAGCTGCGAGAGTATGGTGCTGCCCGTGAAGGACGGCGTCTACGGTGTTCAGGCCGGCCACAGCCCGGTGCTGGTGGCTATCCACATGGGGATGCTCAAGTTCACTGTGGACGGCGAGACCCGCGAGATTCTGGTCGGCGACGGCATCGCTGAGGTGACGCCCACCTTCGTGCTTCTGCTGGTGGACAGCGCCGAGCGCCCCGAGGACATCGACAAGAACCGTGCCGAGGCCGCCCGCATCCGCGCCGAAGAGCGCCTGCAGCATAAACAGAGCATGCACGAGTATTACCAGACCAAGATCGCTCTGGACCGCGCCATGCAGCGTCTGCAGACTGCCGCGAAGTATAAGCGTTAAAGCTTCCCTCCTAAACGATATTTCTCCATTTTTCTCCATAAACAAAGGGCCTGCCTTTGCCGCACCTGCGGCGGGGCGGGCTCTTTTTTTGCGTCCCTCTCTTGACAGCGGTGCGGCAAAGTGATATGATTTTGGTATCGAAAAGAAACACTTCCGACCCCATAAGGAGGGAACTGTTATGGAAGAAAAAGCTCTCACCGCCAAAAAAAGCGGCTTCTCGATGCTGCTGCTCTGCTTCATCGTTTTTGCGTCGGGCGCAGCGCTCTTCGTGTACGCCATCGGTCATCTGGAACGCGGGGAAAACGCCCTCGGCGGCTTCCTGCTCGTCGTCGCCATCCTCGGCTACATTGTGGGCATTATCGCCCTCCCGGGCTTCAAGGTGCTCAAGCCGCAGGAAGCGCTGGTGCTCACCCTCTTCGGACACTATGCAGGCACCCTGCGGGAGCCGGGCTTCTACTGGGTCTGCCCCTTCTGCACTGCCGTCAACCCGGCGGCAGGCACCAAACTGAGCCAGAGCGGCGACGTGGACGGCGGCGCAAAGGCCGTCTCCCAGAGCGACGGCATGGGCAAGAAAATTTCTCTTAAAATGATGACCCTGAACAACTCCCGCCAGAAGATCAACGACTGTCTGGGCAACCCCGTCGAGATCGGCATCGCCGTCATCTGGCGGGTCACCGACACCGCCAAGGCGGTGTTCAATGTGGACAACTACAAGGAGTACCTCTCCCTCCAGTGTGACAGCGCCCTGCGGAACGTGGTGCGCATCTACCCCTATGACGTAGCCCCCAATGTGGACACCACCGGCGACGGTGTGGCCGACGAGGGCAGCCTGCGGGGCTCCTCCGAGATCGTGGCCAAGCGCATCCAGGACGAGATCCAGTCCAAGGTGGCCGATGCAGGCATTGAGATCGTGGAAGCCCGCATCACCTATCTGGCCTATGCGCCGGAGATCGCCGCAGTGATGCTCCAGCGCCAGCAGGCCAGCGCCATCATCGACGCCCGCAAGATGATCGTGGACGGTGCCGTGGGCATGGTGGAGATGGCACTGGACCGGCTGAGCGAAAACAAAGTGGTGGAGTTGGATGACGAACGGAAAGCGGCCATGGTCTCCAACCTGCTGGTGGTGCTCTGCGGCAACCGGGACGCACAGCCCATCGTGAACAGCGGCAGCCTGTACTGATGGCAGAGCCCAAAAAGCAGATCCCCCTGCGCCTGAACGCAAAGCTCTATGAGGCCCTTGCCGCATGGGCTGAGGACGATTTCCGCTCGGTGAACGGGCAGATCGAGTATCTCCTCACCGAGTGTGTGCGTCAGCGCAAAAAGAACGGCCGGTACGTCTCCGATCAGATCGACCTGCCGCCGGAGCTGGATATTGAATGACCCTGCTCCCCTCCGGGGGCAGGCCTTGCAAAAACGCCGATGGCATATCGGCAGGGAGGATGACTATGACAGTAGGTATGGTACCCGGGGCAAGCATCGCAGGCATGGTGTTTTCCCTTATCGTCTCCTTCGCACTTCCCATAGGCCTCTTCGTTTACGCAAAGAAGAAGCTGGGCGCGAAGACGGCACCGTTCTTTATCGGGTGCGGCGTTTTCTTCGTGATGGTGCTGATGCTGGAAGCTGCCATCCATCGCATCGTGTTCCAGCTGGCCGGAGAAGCGCTGACCGGAAGCGTGATCCTATACGCAGTCTATGGCGGCCTGATGGCAGCTCTTTTTGAAGAGACCGGTCGTTACATTGCCATGAGGTTTCTGGTGAAGCCGATGGACTTTCCGAATGCCTTTATGTATGGTGCCGGACACGGCGGCGTGGAGGCAATGCTTCTGTGCGGCGTGGCATCTATCAGCAACATCGCAAGTGCCGTGATGATAAATTCCGGCACCATGTCTGCACAGCTGGCGACTCTTGACGCAGAGAAGGCGGCAGACACGGCAGCGGCTCTTTCGGCGCTGTGGACGACACCGAGCTTGACGTTTTTTGCAGGCGGCGTAGAGCGGATCATTGCGGTGGTGCTCCATCTGAGCCTGTCGATTCTGGTGTTCCAGTCCATCCGCAAAAAGGCCCCCATGGAGCTGGTGCGGGCCTACCTGTTCCACTTTGTCATCGACTCGCTGTCCGTTCTGCTCAGTGCAGTGGCATCTGTCTGGGTGGTGGAGCTTGTCACTGCACTCGTGACCGGCGGGGCTGTCCTAATGGCAAGGTATGCCTGCATGGAAGAGTGAACGCGCGGAAATATTCTTGATATGTAGTATATAAAATTCCCCTCTTCGTCATTGGAGCAAGAACCGTGACGAAGAGGGGACTTTCGCTTTCTGTTACTTTTTCTCGTGGTCGGCCCAGCCGCTGGACTGGATGACTTCGCCGTCCGGGGTACACCAGAGGGCCTCCACACCGTCGAGGGACTCGATGAGCTTCTGGCCATCCTCAAGGGACATACAGAACAGGCCGGTGGTGAGGCAGTCGGCTGCGCCGGAGTCGGGGGAGAGGACGCTCACGCTGTCAACGTAGCGGGCGGGCCAGAGGGTATCCGGGTCGATGAGGTGATGGTAGCGCACACCGTCCACGACGTAGTACCGCTGGTAGTTGCCGCTGGTGACGAGAGCCATGTCGCTCATGTTGACACCGGAGACGTAGGAAGAGCTGGCAGTGTAGACGTCCGAGGCGTTCCACGGGTTCTCCACGCCGCCCGACCACTGGGAGCCGTCGGGCTTCGTGCCGATGGCGCGGAGGTTGCCGCCCACGCTGATGAGGGCGCTTTTCAGGCCCCGGGCCTCGGCGGCCTGTGCCGCCATCTCCACGGCGTAGCCCTTACCCACGCTGCCCACATCGAGGGACATATCCGGGTCGGAGAGATAGACGGTCTTGGCGTTTTCGTCGATGACGAGGTTGGAGATGTCGCAGTGCTGGGCGGCGGCATCCAGCGCCTCCTGTTCGGGCAGCTTGTTGTCCGCCTCGTTCGTGTTGGCTTCGGCGGCCTCGCGGTAGTCGTGCCAGATGCGGAGGACGCTGCCCATGGCGATGTTCAGCTTGCCGTTTGTGGTGTCGTACATCTGCCGGGCCAGTTCCAGCATCCCGAGGATCTTATCGTCCACCTGAACGGGGGCGACGCCGGCGTTGTCGTTGATGGTCTTGACATTCACCACGCCGTCATAATCGTTGTAAATGTCGTAAAGGCGGTGGTATTCCAGCAAGTCGGTGTGGAGGGCGTCCATCTGACGGGAGAACTCCTCCTCGCTGTCGCAGTAGGCGATGACCTGCGTGACAGTGTCGAAGGCATCGTAGAAGATGGTGCTGTACCGCTGGGCGTCGGCGCTCACGCCCGAAGAGGCGGGCTTCTGGGTCGAGCCGCAGGCGGTGAGGACGCCGAGGCAGAGCGCCCCGGTCAGCAGTGCGGAAACGAAACGCTTGATGCTCATGCCTGCTCCTTTGCCGCAGCGGTGAAGGAGGCATGCTCTTCCGACAGGTGGGCCAGCAGATCGCCGAAGACCCAGTTCTTATTGGACGGGGTGACCACGGCCTTGAGGGGGATGTTCACCTGTGCCTGCTTCATGAGGTCCAGCAGGGTGTCGAGGTCCTTTTCCTTGAAGTTTGCCAGCACCAGTGCGGGAGGATATGCGCCCGGTTCCAGCACGAGGGTGCGGGAGGCTTTCGTCTCTACCTCGCCCAGCAGCTGGGTGACGGTCTTGCCCGCGTCGGCAGGGGAGACGGGAAGCAGCTTCATGCCGAAGGCGGGAGCCATCCCCTCGAGGATGCCCCGGTCGGCGGCGGACAGGTTCCAGCCCAGCGCCAGCGGGACGCCAGCGTTCTGGTTGCGTGCGATATGTGCTTTCATAGTGTGAACCTCTTTCTTTCAGAGTGAAGTTTTTTGTAAATACACTATAGTATAGCACAGATAACAGGAAAAGAAAACGACTGCCGACCCTTTTTGCAAAGCGGGCAGCAGTCGAACAAGAAAGACGCTATTGTATTTTGTCAAAAGTTGTGATATTCTGAAACTGCCGTCAGAAATGGCGGCAGGCACTGTCTGCAAATGCAGGTGGTCACGCTCCTCCGGCGAAGCGCCAGTGGAGACGAAAATCTTTTTGCTTCCCCTGACGCGAGAGCGAAAGGGGGGATGTTCCATGACGTTTGAACAGGTCGTATTGTTGCTCACGCTTCTCGGCGGGGCGATCTACATTACCTTTGAGATCAGCTGGACCATTTTTAACAACAAAAAGAAATGACCGCCTCTGCCTCCGAAAGCAAGCGGTCATTCTTTTTGACTTAACGCCGGAAGAGCGCTGACCATTTGCTGGACAGTGCCTTCTTTATTTGTAGTATAATCGTTTCAGCGTGGATTGTCAACGCTGAAAGTGTAACTTAGTTCATCTTCTTCCCGAAGAACTCCACTTCCTTACCGATGAAGCCCATCAGCTCGTCGAACTGGTCGGGGGTCAGGCTCTGCGCACCGTCGCACTTGGCCTTGGCGGGGTCGTTGTGGACTTCGATCATCAGGCCGTCGGCACCGGCGGCGACAGCGGCCTTGGCCAGCTGAGGCACCATCCATGCGTGGCCGCAGGCGTGGCTGGGGTCTACGATGACGGGCAGGTGGGTCATCTTATGAAGCATGACCACGCCGGCGAGGTCGAGGGTGTTGCGCATACTGGTCTCAAAGGTGCGGATGCCGCGCTCGCAGAGAATGACGTTCTCGTTGCCCTCGGCCATGATGTACTCGGCGCTCATGACGAACTCCTCGAGGGTGTTGGCGAGACCGCGCTTGAGCAGGACAGGTTTTTTCTGACGGCCTACAGCCTTGAGCAGTTCGAAGTTCTGCATATTGCGGGCGCCCACCTGGATGAGGTCTACGTTCTCGAAGAGGGGCAGATGTTCGGTGTTCATGATCTCGGTGACGATGGGGGAGCCGGTGGCACGGCGGGCCAGCTTGAGCAGGTCGAGACCCTCGCTACGCATCCCCTGGAAGGAGTAGGGGGAAGTGCGGGGCTTGAACGCACCGCCCCGCAGCAGGGAAGCACCGGCTGCCTTGACGCGCTGGGCGCAGTAGGTGATCTGCTCCTCGCTCTCGATGCTGCAGGGGCCGGCGATGACGGCAAAGCTGCCGCCGCCGATCTTCACGCCTTCCACGTCGATGACGCTGTCGTCCGGGTGGAACTTACGGTTGGCCTTCTTGTAGGGCTCCGACACGCGGCGGCAGGTCTCGACCACCGGATTTGCCAGCACCCAGCTCTCCGCGATGGCCTTGGTGTCGCCGATGAGGCCGAGGATGTGGGTGTCGCTGCCCTTGGAGTCGTTGATCTGCAGGCCCATGCCTTCCAGCTCGGTGCAGAATTCATGGATCTTCTCTTTGGGGGCATCCTGTTTGAGTACGATGATCATGGCGGGTTCTCCTTTTCCTGTTCTGGTACGGCAGGGGAGATGAGGCCGCCTTGCCGTTGATGTTTCAGTATTGCAAACTTCAGTATCGTGAAGTGATTGAGCATGGACATAGCATAGCACTTCAGTTTCATGAAGTCAATAGCCTTTCCGAAATTTTTTGAATTTTGGGAGAGAAAGTGGTAAAATAAAGTAGCCCTCTCAGTCTGCTTCGCAGACAGCTCTCCCGAAGGGAGAGCCTTTGAGAAAGCGGCAAAACACATAATAACGAAGTAAGAAGGTCTTACATATGGGCAAAGAAGCAAAAACCAACGCCATGCGCATTCTGGAGCGGGCCAAGGTGGCCTACACCGCGCATGAATATCCCCACGAAGAGGGCGTGGCCGTGGACGGCGTGACTGTCGCCGCCAGCATCGGCGAAGACCCTGCCTGCGTCTACAAGACGCTGGTGACGCAGGGGAACAGCAAGAACTACTTCGTCTTCGTCATCCCGGTGGCGGCAGAGCTGGATCTGAAAGCCGCCGCCCGCAGCGTGGGCGAAAAGAGCGTGGCGATGATACACGTCGCTGACATCAACAAAGTCACCGGCTATGTCCGGGGCGGCTGCAGCCCGGTGGGCATGAAAAAGCAGTACACCACCGTCTTCGATGAGAGCGTACTGAGCCAGCCGAAGGTCTACGTTTCCGGCGGGCGCATCGGTACGCAGGTCTGCTGCGCTCCTGCCGACCTCATCAAGGCCGCACGGGCGACTACGGCAAAGATCATCTTCTGAAAGCCTGGTACGATAAACCCACCGCGCAGCGATAAGCAGACGTTTGGTCAGAGAGATATTAGCGCTGTGCAGAGGCTTTGTCTTTGGCATCCCTGCCCTCTCAGGCGCTTCGTGCCAGCCCTCCCAAGGGGAGAGCCTTTAAGAGGATATTTATTATAAAAAGATTTTCTGATAAGTCGTACTTAAAAAGAAAAACAGTGTCGAAACTGCACAAAATTTTTGAAAGTTTTTTGACAGCAGGGAACACAAGGGAAAATTTGTCCGAACGCTCTTTGCAAAGGCGTTTTTTTGCCGTATACTGTAGTCAGACGGCGGACGAAAGAGCGCATGAACTCTTTTTCAGCCGGAGAAGAACAGCGTGGACAACGAGGTTTGCGGAGGATGAGCAGAATGCGAAATGAGCTGCTGGGTACCATGTGCCGTCCCGGTACGGGAATGCATCAGGGGCTCCGTGTAACCTGCTGCGGGTCCAGTCTGTCCAGAATGAAATAAAAGGCCGTGGTGTAAGTGCATCACAGCCTTTTTTGTTTTTCGTCGCGGGAGATAGAGAAAGAGAGGTTGGATACAGATGATTCGTAAAGTGGCAGTTATTATGGGTTCGGACAGCGACTGGCCGGTGGTGAAAGGTGCCTGCGCCCAGCTCAAAGCGCTGGACATCCCCTTTGAGGCACATATCCTGTCGGCCCACCGCACCCCTGCCGAGGCAGCGGAGTTTGCAAAGAATGCCAGGGCCAACGGCTTCGGCGTCATCCTCTGCGCAGCAGGCATGGCGGCCCATCTGGCCGGTGCTTTTGCCGCAAACACCACCCTGCCGGTCATCGGCATCCCGATGAAGGGCGGCGCGATGGACGGCCTGGACGCTCTGCTGGCCACCGTCCAGATGCCCAGCGGCATCCCGGTGGCCACGGTGGCCCTGAACGGCGCAAAGAACGCCGCCTGGCTGGCTGCTGAGATCCTGGCCCTCGGCGATGAGGCACTGGCTGCGAAGCTGGATGCTGAGCGCGCCGCCATGGCCCGGCAGATCGCCGCCAAGGAAGAAAAACTGCAGAAAGAGATCGAGGAACTGTAATGTCTGATTTTGCATACCCGCTTCACGAAGAGTGCGGCGTTTTCGGCATCTATGACCGTGCCGGCACCGAGGACGTGGCCGCTGCCGCCTACTCGGCCCTGTACGCGCTGCAGCATCGCGGACAGGAGAGCTGCGGCATCGCCGTGAACGACGACGGCGTCATCAACGGCCACCGGGACCTCGGCCTTGTCAACGAAGTGTTCACCCCGGCGGTGCTGGGCTCGCTGGCAAAGCCCACGGCCCACATGGCCACCGGCCATGTCCGCTACGCTACCTCCGGCAGCCGCATCCGGGCCAACGCTCAGCCCATGATCGTCCGCCATGGCCGGGGGACCATGGCCCTCTGCCACAACGGCAATCTGACCAACGCTCTGGAGCTGCGCCGCCAGCTGGAAAACGAGGGTGCCATCTTCCATGGTTCCTCCGATACCGAGGTCATCTGCTACCTCGTCACCCGCAACCGCCTGCGGATGGGCAGCATCGAGATCGCCATCAGCAAGACGATGGACGTCCTCGAAGGCGCTTACAGCCTCGTGGTCATGTCGGCCACTAAGCTTATCGCGGCCCGCGACCCCCGCGGTTATCGCCCTCTCTGCATCGGCACCCTGCCGGGCGGCGGCTACGTCTTTGCCAGCGAGAGCTGCGCATTGGATGCCGTGGGTGCGACCCTGCTGCGGGACGTGGAACCCGGCGAGATCGTCATCACCGACACCAAGACCGGTGAGCTGCGCTCCATCAAAGACCACTGCGGCCGTCCCGACCGCCAGATGTGCGTCTTCGAGTTCATCTATTTCGCCCGCCCCGACAGCATCATCGAGGGCAGCTCGGTGCATGAGGCCCGCAAGCAGGCTGGCCGCTTCCTGGCTCAGGAGCACCCCGTGGAGGCCGATGTGGTCATCGGTGTGCCGGACTCCGGCCTCGACGCCGCCCTTGGCTACTCTCAGGAGAGCGGCATCCCCTACGGCATCGGCTTTATTAAAAATAAGTACATCGGCCGCACCTTCATTCAGGGCAGCCAGAAGCAGCGCGAGAACAGCGTCCGCATCAAGCTGAACGTCGTGACCAGCACCGTCAAGGGCAAGCGGGTCGTGCTGGTGGATGACTCCATCGTGCGCGGCACCACCTCTGCCCGCATCATCAAGCTGCTGCGGGACGCCGGAGCAAAGGAAGTCCACTTCCGCGTTTCGGCACCCCCCTTCAAATATCCCTGCTACTTTGGCACCGACATCCCCGACCAGAAGCTTCTGGTCGCTACCGGCCGCACGGTGGACCAGATCAACGAGATCATTGGCGCCGACACGCTGGGCTACCTCTCCACGGAGCACGTCGTCCAGCTGGCCCAGAACGCCAACTGCGGCTTCTGCACCGCCTGCTTCACCGGCAAATACGCTGTGAAGCCGGAAGAGGTGCTTTCCACCGATATTCATGAACGCCACCTGAATGACCGTCCCAAGGACGAGAAAAAGTTAGGAGAATAACAATGGAAAAGAGCTATTCGGAAAGCTATGCAGCCGCAGGTGTGGACATCACCGCCGGCTATCGTTCGGTCGAACTCATGAAGCAGTATGTGGCCCGCACCATGAACGAGCACTGCATCGGTGGTCTGGGCGGCTTCGGCGGCCTGTTTGAGCTGGACTGCACCGGCTACAAGCACCCCGTCCTCATCTCCGGCACCGACGGCGTCGGCACCAAGCTGAAGATCGCCATGATCATGGACAAGCATGACACCATCGGCATCGACTGCGTGGCGATGTGCGTCAACGACGTCATCTGCGCCGGTGCAAAACCGCTGGTCTTCCTCGACTACATCGCCTGCGGCCGCAACATCCCCGAGAAGATCGCCGAGATCGTCAAGGGCGTGTCCGAGGGCTGCGTCCAGGCTGACTGCTCTCTGGTGGGCGGCGAGACCGCTGAGCACCCGGGCATGATGCCGGAGGACGAGTACGATCTGGCCGGTTTCACCGTGGGCGTTGTGGACAAGGAAAAGATCCTCAATAACGAGACCATGAAGCCCGGCGATGTCATCATCGCCCTGCCATCCACCGGCGTCCACTCCAATGGTTTCTCGCTGGTGCGCAAAATTTTTGACATCGACGGCGACCCCGCCGTCCTGAAGACGGCCCCCGCAGAGCTGGGCGGCAAGACCCTCGGCGAGGCCCTGCTGGCTCCCACCAAGATCTACGTCAAGCCTGTGCTGAAAGTGCTGGAAGAAGTGGATGTCAAGGGCATCTCTCACATCACCGGCGGCGGCTTCTACGAGAATATCCCCCGCAGCCTGAAGAAGGGCTGCTGCGCCCGCATCAAGAAGGAGGACGTCCGCACCCCGGCCCTCTTCCACCTGATGCAGAAGACCGGCAGCATCTCTGAGCACGATATGTTCAACACCTTCAATATGGGCGTCGGCATGGTGCTGACCGTCCCCGCTGAGCAGGCCGACAAGGCACTGGAGATCCTCCATGCCAACGGCGAGCCGGAAGCTTACCGTCTGGGCGTCATCGCAGAAGGTGAGGGTGTCGAGCTGTGCTGAACATTGCAGTGTTAGTGTCCGGCGGCGGCACCAATTTGCAGGCGCTGCTGGACAGCGAGGCCCGGGGCGAGAACCCCGACGGCAAGATCAGGCTTGTCGTGGCCTCCAAACCCGGCGTCTACGCGCTGGAACGCGCCGCCAATGCGGGCGTCGAGGGTGTGGTGGTCCGCCGGAAGGATTACGCTTCCAGTGAGGATTTTGACGCCGCACTGCTGAAAACGCTGAAAGAACATAACATTGACCTTGTGGTCCTGGCGGGCTTTTTGTCCGTGTTAGGCCCCAGCGTCATCGAGGCCTATCCCCGCCGCATCCTGAATATCCACCCCGCCCTCATCCCGTCCTTCTGCGGGCCGGGAATGTACGGCCTGCGCCCCCACGAGGCCGCGCTGGCCCGGGGCTGCAAGGTGACGGGCGCTACCGTCCACTTCGTCAATGAGGAGTGCGACGGCGGGCCTATCCTGCTGCAGAAGGCCGTGGACATCCTGCCCGGCGACACCCCCGAGGTGCTGCAGAAGCGTGTAATGGAGCAGGCTGAATGGAAGCTGCTGCCGAAGGCTGTGGCAATGGTTTGCAGCGGAGAGATAAAATGAGATAACCTCTCAGTCTGCTTCGCAGACAGCTCCCCTATCGAGGGGAGCCTCTGGCGAAGAGGCAAAGCTTTCCGGTATGCCAAGGCCTCCCCTCGGTAGGGGAGGTGGCACGGCGTCAGCCGTGACGGAGAGGTTTAACAATAGGAGAATAACAATGGAGAAAATCAACCTGAACGAATATCTGGCCGCGAACGAGTACCCCGGCCGCGGCATCGCGGTGGCAAAGGCTCCGGATGGCCGTCAGATGTTCATCGGCTATTTCATCATGGGCCGCAGCGAGAACAGCCGCAACCGCGTCTTCGACCCGGTGCCGGAGCGCGGCGGCATCTGCACCATGGCTGCCGACCCGGCCAAGCTCGAGGACCCCAGCCTCATCATCTATAACCCCGTGCTGACCCTCGGCAAGACCCATATCGTCACCAACGGTGACCAGACCGACACCATCTTTGACGAGATGAGCCGGGGCAAGAGCTTCGCCGACGCCCTGCGCACCCGCACCTTTGAGCCGGACGAGCCCAACTACACCCCCCGCATCTCCGCTGTGGTGTACGCAGACGGCAGCTACCAGATGAGCATCCTCAAGTCTGCCGACGGCAACGGCGAGAGCGTCCAGCGCTATTTCTTCGACTACCCCCAGCCTGTGGCCGGTGAAGGCCACTTCATCAGCACCTACAAGCACAACGGCAACCCCATCCCCAGCTTTGAGGGGGAACCGCTCCGCTTCGCCTGCCCCCGCACCATCGGCGACTTCGCCCACGGCCTGTGGCAGAACCTGAACCCCGACAACAAGGTCAGCCTCTTTGCCCGGGTCATCGACCTGGAGACCGGCGAGAGCGGCGACATGATCTTCAACAAATACGACGCTGTGTGCAGCGACCTCGACGACCCCGAGGAGCCGGAGCTGCTGCCCGAAGAGCTGGAACTGCTCAAAAAGCTCGACGCCGAGGAAGAATAACCTAAGACACAAGGAGGATGCACCAATGAATGAACTCGCACTGAAGTACGGCTGCAACCCCAACCAGAAGCCCAGCCGCATCTATATGGAGGATGGCTCTGACCTGCCCGTCACCGTTCTGAACGGCAAGCCCGGCTACATCAATTTTCTGGATGCTCTGAACTCCATCCAGCTGGTGAAGGAGCTGAAGGAGGCCTGCGGCCTGCCCGCTGCCGCCTCCTTCAAGCACGTCTCCCCGGCCGGCGCAGCTCTCGGTCTGCCCCTGACCGATGTGGAGCGGAAGATGTACCACATCGCCCCGGACATGGAGCTTTCGCCGCTGGCCTGCGCTTATGCCCGCGCCCGCGGTGCGGACCGGATGTCCTCCTTCGGCGACTGGATCGCCCTCTCCGACGTCTGCGATGTGCCGACTGCAAAGCTCATCCAGCACGAAGTGTCTGACGGCATCATCGCCCCGGGCTATGAGCCGGAGGCACTGACCATCCTCGCCGGCAAGAAGAAGGGCAATTACAACGTGGTCGCCATCGACCCGGCCTATAAGCCGAACCCCGTGGAGCACAAGCAGGTCTACGGCATCACCTTCGAGCAGGGCCGCAACGAGCTGGCCATCAACGCCGACACCATGCTGACCAACTGGGTCACTGAGAACAAGAATGTGACCGAGGAGCAGAAGCGCGACCTCATCATTGCCCTCATCACCCTGAAATACACCCAGTCCAACAGCGTCTGCTACACCGCAGGCGGCCAGACCATCGGCGTGGGCGCCGGCCAGCAGAGCCGCATCCACTGCACCCGTCTGGCAGGCCAGAAGGCCGACAACTGGCAGCTGCGCCA
>OCHA01001946.1_pt1 | contig 13772 bp, 10 predicted proteins | sample 1538591 | NCBI WGS metagenome assembly OCHA01 (sample SAMN04571710, study PRJEB22368) | human gut metagenome | biome: human gut; material: stool | host: Homo sapiens | place: Luxembourg | collected 2012-09-06 | reverse complement strand
TACTCCATCTGGATCTCAACCGGGAGCTCCATGGCTTTGAATACACCGCTTAAGAACTCAAGTGCCGTTGCCTTGATCTGGGCGATTTCCTCGTCTGTTCTCTGAACTACTTCACGCTCTTCTCTTGGCTCGGAGCGTCTTGCAGTTTCTGCCTGACGCGGAGCAGATTTTCTTTCCGTTTCTTTCTTTACAGCTTCTTTTTTCGGCGCTTCCTTTACCGGTGCAGGAGCTGCCTCTTTTTTCTCTGGTTTCTGGGGTGCTTCCGGTTCTTTTTCCGGTGCGGCTTTTACAGCGGCACGGATCACAGCCGGTTTACTTCCGATTCCAAAGAATCCGGAACTGCCTTCGCTGATGACCTGGATCTCCAGTTTATCGCTGGCAGCCTGAAGCTCAATGCAGGCTTTTGTAATAGCGTCGTCCACGGTTTTTGCGGATACTTCGATAAACTCCATAAAGATTTACCCCCTATTTTTTCTTTTTGCTGTTCTTTTCATCAAACTGTTTTACCATGTTTGCTTTCGCAGCGATGCTTCCGGCGCGGTATTCCTGATTACTGTTGTAATACTCAGTCGAAGCTTTTCTTGCTGCCTCTTTTTCCTCAGCAGACGGCTCTTCGTTCTCCTGTACCTGAATATTACGCACACTCTGCGTTGCAGCCTGTGTGATTTTCTGCGGCGGAAGGCCGGCTTTTTCTCTCTTCTTTGCAGCTTTTTCTTGGTTTTTGCGGATCACCTCATCCATGTCAATGGAAGACATATGACGGTTGATCACAATCTGCTGTACGCTTCGAACAAGCGCACCTGCAATCCAGTAAATACCAATACCGATGGAGAACGATAAACACATAAATGCGGAGAAAACAGGCATTACCGTGTTCATGGTCTTCATAGAATTTTCCATGGAGTTTGCTGTCTTATTTCCGTTGTTGGAAGATGGTGCCTGCGGCATCAGCTTGTAATTCAGCCACTGGGTAAACCATGCCAGAACCGGCACCAGAATTGCTCCTACAATCAGAAGAGCAGATCCGTTTGCCATACCCTCGCGGATGACATCCATCGGAGACTGTGTGATATTAAATCCAAGGAACATGTTGATATGCTTGGACTCCGCGGCGGTTTTTGTAATGGTATCCGCAATACCGGAGAACTCGCTGATATCGGCCAGCTTCGTCCACTGGGACGGTTTCAGCACATAAAACATGTCCAGAAGGTTATTTTCGGTTAATGTTTCACTTACTTTACTGTACATGGTAACACGGTTATCTGTGATAAACTGTGTCAGGATGTCAGAATATCCTGATACACCCATCATCTGTGTTGTCAGTCCCTGGAATACATTGCGGACACTTCCGATATATCCCGGAATATGATAGATAACCTGGTACAGCGCAAGCAGAATCGGCATCTGAACCAGCAGTGTACTGCAGCTTCCTGTCGGGGAGACACCGTATTTCTGATAAACTGCCATGGTTTCTTCAGATTTTTTCATCTGAGAAGCCTGGTCTTTTTTGTTCTGATATTTCTTTTCAATTCTCTGCAGATCCGGCTGCATTACGCTCATCATCTTCGACATCTTCTGCTGCTTGATCTGAAGCGGCGTCAGAACGAGATAAATGATAATCGTATACAGAATAATCGCAATACCGATGTTCGGAATTCCAATTTTTTCCAGGCAAAAATAAATTCCATTGATCAGCCAGCCGAGGATCTGGCATACCCACCCGATAATCGGCCACGTTGACTTACTCAGTACGATATCCAAAACGTCTTTTCCTCCTTATTTATCTACGGCACAGGGTCGTAACCTCCGTGTGAAAACGGGTTACATCTCAGTATTCTCCATAATGCCAGCAGACTTCCTTTGAAAGCACCATATTTCTGAATCGCTTCCAGCCCGTACTGCGAGCAGGTCGGCGTATAAGGGCAGTGCACCCTCTTCAGAGGAGACAGGTACTTCTGATAAAACCGGATACCTTTTATCAATACCGTCTTCATTTTTCTGTTTCCTTTAATATATGATGTAGTTTTCCCAGATGCAAAAGTGCTCCCTCTATCTCGAAATACGTACAGTTTTTTGCATTAACTCTTGCGATCACAACTACATCCATTCCACACTGAAATTCCTCTTCATGCAGACGATAACTCTCCCGGATCAGTCTCGCCAGATGGTGGCGCACAACGCTGTTTCCCACCTTTTTACTTACTGAAATTCCAATCCGGTTCCGTCCCAGCTGATTTTTCTTCACATACATGACCAGAAATCGGTTTGCAAACGATGTTCCCTGCTTATAAACCAGCTGAAAATCTCTGTTTTTTTTCAGGCTTTCCGAATATTTCATGAATCCATTCTTTCCTTCATGATTTGTCTAAATTTTCTTTCCATAAATAGCTTTAGATAGAAGAAAAGACCACATAAATTTTATGCGGCCTTTGGTTTTATGCTGATAATTTTTTTCTTCCTTTTAATCTTCTTGCAGCTAAAACTTTTCTTCCACCTTTTGTGCTCATTCTTGCTCTGAATCCGTGAACTTTAGCTCTGGATCTTTTTTTCGGCTGAAATGTCATTTTCATAAGATAAGGCACCTCCTTTAAATTCTAATCAATAACTGCCTGCAAGGCAGTATTTCACTACATGTATGACAGAAAACATCATTTCAATTATATTCATAAACCCCCATTTCGTCAACCCTAAAATCAATAATTTTCGCAGTTTTTTCGGGAAAAATGCCGCTCTGACGCGCTTTTCCGGTCTGCCGCTGCCCGTGCCTTCCGTGTGCTGATTTTCGGTTTATCCACAACTTATCCACACTGTCCGCCGCACGCGTACAAATACCAGTTCGATTTTTGCGCTTTCCACACGATATCTTGTAACCGTAATCAACATTATCCACAATCTGTGGATAACCTTGTGGATAACTTTCGGTTTTGCTGTGTACAACCTGTGGGCATTTCCAATTTTTCCAGTATTTACGCCATGTATAATGTGTATATAAGTTTTCCAGACTTTACACATTTCGGTTTTTCCAGCCCTCTATCCACAATTTTATCAACATAAGATTCCCTGTTATCCACAAACTATCCTCCATTTCATCAACAGGAAAATTTTTTACACATTCTGTGGATAAAAAATAATTATCCACATTTTTGGGTTGAATAAAACGGCATTTTATTATATCATATAGAAGTAAAAATGCGACTATTCGGGGAAAATTTCGTTTTCCAGACAGAAGTTATCCCCAAAAAGCAATGATTATAGAAGCGGAGCGACAGAAAAAGCATGGAAATCGTACAAGATAAATGGAAAGAAATACTGCAGAGAGTGCGGGACGAGCACGAATTATCTGAGATCTCCTTTACTACATGGATTGAACCACTTACGATCCATTCGGTTGAGGACAATCTGATCACAATCCTGGTTCCATCCGAAAAAATGGGTCTCGATTACGTGAGCAAAAAATATACTCTTCCTATTAAAGTGGCAATCGCGGAAATCACAGGTGTCAACTATGAGATCCGCTTTATTCTTCCGGAAGAAGTGAAACAGGAAAAAGCGCCTGCTCCCGTCCAGAAAAATCTCTATGTGCCGAACCTGAATCCAAAGTATACCTTTGATACCTTCGTGGTCGGCAGCAATAACAAATTTGCCCATGCAGCTTCTCTCGCCGTGGCCGAATCCCCGGGAGAAATCTACAATCCGCTGTTTTTATACGGTGGTGTTGGACTGGGCAAAACCCATCTGATGCACTCGATCGCACATTTTATTCTTCAGAAGAACCCGTCTTCGCGGATTCTCTACGTAACGAGTGAAGAATTTACCAATGAAGTCATCGAGGCTATCCGAAACAGCAACAACACCGCAATGACCAAATTCCGTGAGAAATACCGCAATATCGACGTACTTCTCATCGATGATGTGCAGTTTATTATAGGAAAGGAATCCACGCAGGAAGAGTTTTTCCATACCTTCAATACGCTGCACGGCGCCAACAAACAGATCATCCTTTCTTCGGATCGTCCCCCGAAAGACATGGATATCCTGGAAGACCGCATCCGTTCCCGTTTCGAATGGGGACTCCTTGCCGACATCCAGAGCCCGGATTATGAGACGCGAATCGCCATTCTCCGAAAGAAACAGGAATTAGACGGCTATTCCGTCAGCGACGATGTGATCGAATACATCGCTTCCAATATTAAATCGAACATCCGTGAATTGGAAGGCGCTCTCAATAAAATCATTGCATACGCAAACCTTGAAAAACGTGAAATCAACATTGATCTTGCAGAGCAGGTGCTGCGCGACATCATCTCCCCGAACGAGAAGAAGGTGATCACGCCGGAATTTATCATCGACACCGTTGCAGATCACTTCGATATTACGCCGTCCGACATTGTCGGCAGCAAGCGGAGCAGCAAAATCGTATTCCCGCGCCAGATCGCAATGTATCTGTGCCGCGAAATGCTCGATGCCCCGCTGACCGGAATCGGAAAAATGATGGGCGACCGCGATCATACCACTGTCATGCACGGCATTGAGAAGATCGAAAAGGAAATGAGTGCTAAAGACAGTGTCCGCAACACGGTAGACATCTTAAAGAAGAAGATCAACCCGTCGAAATAGGCGGAGCCTTTGTAACTCTGTCAAAACGATTAAAACCGATTTACATTTATATAAGAAGAAACTCATCGGTTGACAGGCCCTTATTTATACACAAACCGATGTGGAAAGCCTGTGGATGAATTGTGGACAAATTTGGGGCCTGAAGTTATCAACATTTCATACACAGGTTCACGTTCGATTATTCACAGAGTTATACAGATCGATTTTTCCAGTATTTCCGCATTCTTGACGGGGTTTTCCACATATCCACAGCCCCTACGACTAAGACTACGGATTTTTACTATATTTTTTCTTTATAAGCAGACTCACCAAACAGTGAGGAAAGGAGAGTTATCCACAATTATGAAATTAGTGTTTGACAAAGCAGACCTTGTAAAAAGCGTTGGTATCGCTATGAAAGCTGTCTCCGGTAAAACAACCATGCCGATTCTGGAATGCATTCTGATTGATGCATCTTCCAATGTGATCAAATTTACCTCCAACGATATGGAACTCGGAATCGAAACCATCGTCACAGGTATGATTCTGGAACGCGGTATTGTTGCTCTGGATGCAAAGATTTTTTCTGAGATCGTAAGAAAACTTCCGGATAATCAGGTTACAATAGAAACAGATGAAAATCTGGTAACCACGATTACGTGTGAAAAAGCAAAATTCAACATTCCGGGACAGTCAGGAGAAGATTTTTCCTATCTGCCGATTCTCGAAACTTCCGATTGTGTTTCAATTTCCCAGTTCACCTTAAAAGAACTGATTCGTCAGACCATTTTCTCCATTGCAGCCAATGAGAACAACAAACTGATGACCGGTGAGCTTTTTGAAATCAAAGATAACACACTTCGCGTCGTATCTCTGGACGGACACCGTATTGCGATCCGCAGAATTGAGCTGAAAGATTCGTATCCGGACCGAAAAGTCGTTGTTCCGGGAAAAACCCTGAACGAAATCAGCAAAATTCTGTCCGGCGAGATGGATGATCAGATTGATATTTACTTCTCGGAAAACCACATTATGTTCAAGTTCGATGATACAACGGTCGTTTCCAGACTGATCGACGGTGAATATTTCCGCATCGACCAGATGCTTTCGAGTGATTACGAGACAAAAGTGACGATCAACAAAAAAGAATTCTTAAGCTGTATCGACCGTGCGACGCTTCTTGTCAAAGAAGGCGACAAAAAACCGATCATCATCGATATCCAGGATGGAGCGATGGAACTGCAGATCAACTCCGCGATGGGTTCCATGAAAGAAGAGATCGATATCAACAAAGAAGGCAAGGATATTATGATCGGTTTTAACCCGAAATTCCTGATCGATGCACTTCGTGTTATTGACGACGAGGAAATTTCGATTTATCTGGTCAACCCGAAGGCTCCATGTTTTATCCGGAACGAAGAAGAGAGCTATATCTATCTGATTCTGCCGGTAAACTTCAATTCCGTGAGATAAGTCACATAAGTTTGAAATCTGCCGGAACCTTTTCTGAAAGAACTTTCAGCGGTTTTACAGCCACACAGGTTGAAAACTGCGAACTTACGTGAGGAAAAGGCACGGCAGTGCAGGAGGAAAAAATGGAAATTATTACGCTGCGTGAAGATTACATCAAACTGGGCCAGGCATTAAAAGCTGCGGCTCTGGTAGAAGACGGCGTGGAAGCAAAGCTCGTCATCAAGGACGGCTGCGTGACCGTAAACGGTGAAGTAGATACCCGCCGCGGCCGCAAGCTCTATGACGGAGATGTTGTCTGCTACAATGGAAATGAGATACAAATTAAAAAATAAGGCTTAAAAACTTAAGCTGATTTTTCACGGACGAGTGCTCATGTATATCAAATCTTTAGAACTGAAGAACTATCGGAATTATGAGAGTTTATGCATAAATATCAGCCCCGGAACGAATATTCTCTACGGCGACAATGCCCAGGGAAAGACGAATATTCTCGAGGCTTTATATCTCGCGGGTACGACAAAATCGCACCGCGGCAGCAAGGACCGCGAAATCATCCAGTTTGACCGGGAGGAAGCCCATATCCGGATGATGGTGGAGCGGAACGGCAGCACGCATAAAATCGATATGCATCTGAAAAAAAATAAATCCAAGGGAATCGCCATCGATGGAGTTCCGATCCGCAAAGCGTCGGAACTTTTTGGCATTGTAAATATTGTGTTTTTCTCTCCGGAGGACCTGAATATCATCAAAAACGGTCCTGCGGAGCGCCGGCGTTTCCTGGATAGCGAAATTTGTCAATTGTCAAGACTATACATGATCGAGCTTGCCAATTATAATAAAGTGGTGGCGCAGAGAAACAAGCTGCTTAAAGAGATTTCGTTTTCCGGCAGAATGGCGGATACACTCGAGATCTGGGATGAGCAGATGGTCCGCTATGGAACAAGCATTATTTCCGAGCGGAAAAAGTTTATCAGCCGCCTGAATGATATTTTATCCGAGATCCATCAGAATCTGACCGGAGGAAAGGAGCAGATTCTGATTATCTATGAACCGAATGTGTCCGAGGAAGCGTTTTCCGAAGAGTTAAAAGCCGGAAGAGAGCGTGATCTGCGTTTCGGACAGTCCTACACCGGGCCGCACCGGGACGATTTCTGTGTGCGGGTCAACGACATTGATATCCGTAAATACGGTTCCCAGGGGCAGCAGAGGACGGCGGCGCTTTCGCTGAAACTGGCGGAGATCCGTCTGGTCGAGGAGGAAATTCACGATACACCGGTTTTACTGCTGGATGATGTTTTGTCGGAACTGGACGGCAGTCGGCAGAATTATCTTCTGCAGAGCATTCACAGCATACAGACACTGATTACCTGTACCGGACTGGACGAGTTTGTCGAAAATCATTTTGAGGCAAACAGCGTATTCCAGGTGGTCGAGGGATCTGTGTTTCACAAAGAAACAGGAGGAATCTAAATGAGTACAGAGAACATGGAAAAGACAGAGTATGGTGCAGACCAGATTCAGATTCTGGAGGGTCTGGAAGCCGTACGGAAGCGCCCAGGTATGTATATCGGCAGTACCTCCGCACGGGGACTTCACCATCTGGTCTATGAGATTGTCGACAACTCGGTAGACGAGGCACTGGCAGGATACTGCAAAAATATTGACGTTACGATTAACCCGGACAACTCCATCACCGTCATCGACGACGGCCGTGGTATTCCGGTCGGCATCAATCATAAGTCGGGCCTTCCGGCCGTTGAGGTTGTCTTTACGGTGCTGCACGCAGGCGGAAAGTTCGGCGGCGGAGGGTACAAGGTATCCGGCGGTCTGCACGGCGTTGGTGCATCCGTTGTAAATGCGCTGTCCAACTGGCTTGAGGTGCGCGTTTATCACGATGGAAAGGTTTACTTCCAGCGGTATGAGCGCGGAAAAACCATGAATAAGCTGGAGGTCATCGATACCTGTCCGATCGAAAAAACAGGTACCGAGGTCCGTTTCCTGCCGGATGACACGATGTTCGAGGAGACGGTTTATGATTACGACGTTTTAAAAACAAGACTCCGCGAGACCGCATTTCTGACCAAGGGACTGCGCATTGTTCTGCGCGATCTGCGCACGGATCCGGTAGTGGAAAAAGCATTCCACTACGAGGGCGGTATCAAAGAGTTTGTCAGCTACCTGAACAAGAGCAAAACGGCGCTCTACCCGGACATCATCTACTGCGAGGGAGAAAGAGACGGCGTTCTCGTTGAGGTTGCGATGCAGCACAACGATTCCTATCAGGAAAATACGTACGGTTTCGTCAACAACATTACGACGCCGGAGGGCGGTACCCATATCGTGGGCTTCCGGAATGCGCTGACGAAAACCTTTAATGAATATGCAAGAGCAAATAAACTGTTAAAAGACAGCGAACCGAACCTGACCGGAGAGGATATCCGCGAGGGTATGACGGCGATTGTCAGCATCAAAATCGAGGAGCCGCAGTTCGAGGGCCAGACAAAGCAGAAACTTGGAAACAGCGAGGCGAGAGGAGCAGTCGACAATATCGTGAGCACCCAGCTCGAGCTGTTCCTGGAGCAGAACCCGGCTGTCGCAAAAACGATCGTTGAAAAGTCCCTGCTTTCCCAGCGTGCGAGAGAGGCTGCAAGAAAAGCGCGTGACCTGACGAGAAGAAAATCCGCACTGGACGGCATGTCCCTGCCTGGAAAACTGGCAGACTGCACCGACAAGGATCCGAAAAACTGTGAGATCTTCCTGGTCGAGGGAGATTCCGCGGGCGGTTCCGCAAAATCCGCGAGAAGCCGTGCAACGCAGGCGATCCTGCCTCTGCGTGGAAAAATCCTGAATGTAGAGAAAGCACGTCTCGATAAAATTTATGCCAATGCCGAGATCAAAGCGATGATTACGGCATTCGGAACCGGAATCCACGACGATTTCGATATCACCAAACTGCGCTACGACAAGATCATCATCATGACCGATGCCGATGTCGACGGCGCGCACATCGACACACTGATGCTGACGTTCCTGTACCGCTTCATGCCGGAGCTGATCAAACAGGGCCACGTTTACCTGGCACAGCCGCCGCTGTTCAAGATTGAGAAAAACAAAAAAGTATGGTACGCATACGACGACGATCAGATGAATCAGATCCTCAATGAGATCGGACGCGGAGATAATAAGATCCAGCGTTACAAAGGACTGGGAGAGATGGATGCGGAGCAGCTCTGGGAGACCACCATGGACCCGGAACGCCGTGTTCTGCGCCGCGTTGTGTTCGATGAAGAGTATTCTTCTGAAATTGATCTTACCTTCAATACGCTCATGGGCGACAAGGTAGAACCGCGCCGTGACTTTATCGAAGAGAGAGCAAAATACGCAAACAACCTGGATATCTAAAAAGTCCTGTGAACTGAAGTGGAGGAAAAGATGGAAGATAATGTTTTTGATAAAATTCACGAGGTCGATCTGAAAGACACGATGGAGGAATCCTACATCAACTACGCGATGAGCGTAATTGCATCCCGTGCACTTCCAGACGTCCGCGATGGCTTAAAGCCGGTACAGAGACGTATTCTGTACTCCATGAGTGAACTGAACAATACGCCGGATAAGCCGCACCGTAAGTGCGCGCGTATCGTCGGTGATACGATGGGTAAATATCACCCGCACGGCGACAGCTCTATCTACGGAGCACTCGTCAACATGGCACAGGACTGGGCAACCCGTTATCCGATGGTGGACGGCCATGGAAACTTCGGTTCCGTCGACGGCGACGGCGCTGCGGCTATGCGATACACCGAGGCACGTTTAAGCAAAATCTCGATGGAGATGCTGGCGGATATCAACAAAGACACCGTAGACTTCGCCCCGAACTTTGATGAAACCGAAAAAGAGCCTGTTGTTATGCCGGCCCGCTACCCGAACCTTCTGGTAAACGGTACTTCCGGTATCGCAGTCGGTATGGCAACGAACATCCCGCCGCACAATCTGCGCGAGGTGGTAAGTGCCATTGTAAAAATTATTGATAATATCATCGAGGAGGACCGTACGACAGATCTCGAGGAGATTCTCGGCATTGTAAAAGGCCCTGACTTCCCGACCGGAGCAGAAATCCTCGGCACCCGCGGCATCGACGAGGCCTACCGTACCGGCCGCGGTAAAATCCGTGTTCGTGCGGTATCAAACATCGAGACACTGCCGAACGGAAAGAGCGAGATCATCGTAACCGAGATCCCGTACATGGTAAACAAGGCGCGCCTGATCGAGAACATCGCCGCGCTGGTAAGAGATAAAAAGATCGACGGCATCACCGGCATTGCGGACCACTCCAACCGTGAGGGTATGCGCATCTGTATCGAACTGCGCCGCGACGCCAATGCAAACGTCATCTTAAACCAGCTGTACAAACATACTCAGATGCAGGATACCTTTGGTGTGATCATGCTTGCACTGGTAAACAATCAGCCGAAAGTCATGAACCTTCTGGAGATGCTGACGTATTATCTGCAGCACCAGGAAGAGGTTGTGACGAGAAGAACGAAATACGACCTGAACAAAGCGCAGGAGAGAAGCCATATTCTGGAAGGACTCTTAAAAGCGCTTGACCATATTGACGAAGTGATCCATATCATCCGTGCATCCGCGAATGCGGCAGAGGCGAAGAAGAACCTGATGGAACGCTTCGATCTGAGTGATGCCCAGGCCCAGGCAATCGTAGACATGCGTCTGCGCGCTCTGACCGGTCTGGAACGGGAGAAGCTCGAGAACGAGTACAAAGAGCTGATGGCGCGCATCGAGCAGTTAAAAGCCATCCTCGCAGACCGCAAGGTGCTTCTTGGCGTTATCCGCAGGGAGATTCTGACCGTATCCGAAAAATACGGCGATGACAGAAGAACTTCCATCGGCTTTGATGAGTACGATCTCTCCATGGAGGATCTGATTCCGCGCGAGAATACTGTCATCACCATGACGAAACTGGGCTATATCAAACGTATGACCGTTGACAACTTCCGCAGCCAAAACCGCGGCGGCAAGGGAATCAAGGGCATGCAGACCATCGAGGACGACTACATCGAGGAGCTTCTGATGACGACGACCCATCATTACCTGATGTTCTTTACGAATACGGGAAGAGTCTACCGTCTGAAAGCATACGAGATTCCGGAGGCGTCCAGAACCGCAAGAGGAACGGCGATTGTCAACCTTCTCCAGCTGCAGCCGGGAGAGAAGATTACCGCTGTTATTCCAATGCGCAAATATGAGAAGGGCCATTATCTGTTTATGGCAACGAAAAAGGGACTGGTGAAGAAGACGCCGCTCGAAGAATACGAGAACGTCAGAAAAACGGGTCTTGCTGCCATTGCGCTCCGCGATGATGATGAACTGATTGAAGTTAAGACAACTGATAACGAGAAAGAGATTATTCTGGTAACGAAATTCGGCCAGTGTATCCGCTTCAAGGAAAACGATGTGCGTACGACAGGCCGTGTTTCTATGGGTGTACGCGGCATCAACCTTCTGGACGGCGATGAAGTAGTCGGCATGCAGATCTGCACGCAGGGAGACTATCTCCTTGTCGTATCCGAAAACGGCATGGGCAAACGGACGCCGATGGCAGAGTTTACCGTACAGCTCCGCGGCGGCAAGGGTGTCAAATGCTATAAGATTACCGAAAAGACCGGAAACCTGATCGGTTCCAAGGCGGTCAACGAGGATAATGAGATCATGATGATCACCACAGAGGGAATCATCATCCGTACGCCATGCTCCGGCATTTCTGTGATGGGACGGATCACATCCGGCGTTAAGCTGATGGATGTGGACGGCGAAATCAAGGTTGCCAGCATTGCAAAAGTAAGAGACAAAGAGGCGTCCGAGGAGACTCCGGTTTCGGAGAAAGAGAACGAAACGGCTTCTGAGAAAACGCAGGAATAATACAGCGTCGCAAAACGTGCCTGAGAGAAAAAAGCTCAGGCACGTTTTGCTCGTTTGGGGAAGGGGAGAAAAACATGAAACGAATTTTACTGATGGTGCTGCGGAATCTGCTTCTGGTTCCGTGGATGTGGTGCCGGCTCTGTTACCATGCAGCGCATCCGGACAAGTACAGTCTGGAAGAGCACTTTAAAATGCTGCGCTTTGTTGTACAGCGGGCGAACAAAGGCGGAAACGTCATTGTGGAATCCTATGGAGCAGAAAATCTTCCGGAGCAGGACGGTTTTGTGCTGTATCCGAATCACCAGGGACTGTACGATGTGCTGGCGATCGCAGGAGCGTGCTCGCGTACCTTTACAGTTGTTGCCAAAAAAGAGGTAGAGCATATTCCGTTTTTAAAACAGGTCTTTGCGTGCATCCACGCGCTGTTTATGGACCGGGAGAATCTGCGGCAGTCAATGCAGGTTATCAATGAGGCGGCCGATGTCGTAAAAGAAGGCAAAAACGTCATTCTGTTTCCGGAAGGAACGAGGAGCAGAAAGGGAAACCAGCTGCTGGAGTTTAAAAGCGGCAGCTTCAAGATCGCAGTAAAAGCAAAATGCCCGATCGTGCCGGTTGCGTTAAAAAACTGTTTTGTTCCGTTTGACTCCAATACCGTCCGTCCCGTAACGGTAGAAGTCCATTTTCTCGACCCGATCCCATATGAGGAATACCAGGGAATGAAGACAACAGAGATTGCCGAGATGGTAAAGAAGAGAATTGAAGCCGTCGTAACCGCGTAGCGGTTTCAGAAAAGAGCGTGATATGCGCTCTTTTCTGCTATTCTGGGGGCTGATTTGGGTTCTGTAAGGCATATTTTCTATAATAGTAAGAAAAAAACAAAAAAATCGAAAAAACGGGTTGACAAGAACGTAAGGTTTTTGTATAATAAACCATGCGTCACGAATGAGTGACCGCACATATCATTTTATATTTAGGCATTTGGAGAAGTACTCAAGTGGCTGAAGAGGCGCCCCTGCTAAGGGTGTAGGTCGGGTAACCGGCGCGAGGGTTCAAATCCCTCCTTCTCCGTTTAAAAGCCAAAAACAAAATGATATTTTTTGTGGAAAAAGTTCTTGACAAACAGCTTCACATCTGATAAGATAGCAGAGTTGGCGATGGGTTTGAAAAAACTAATCCCAAAAAATAAATTAAAAAAGTTCTTGACAAAAGCGAATGAGTTTGATAAAATAAACGAGTTGCTGATCGAAAGAACGGCGAAGAAGTTAAAAAAAACTTCAAAAAAAATAAATCAAAAAAGTTCTTGACAAACGAAAAGTTCTGTGGTAAAATAAACGAGCTGATCCGAGTCGGAACGGCAAAGATCCTTGATAATTAAACAATGAAACACATCCTCGAAAGTTCTGAATAAGTAATTCAAAACGATCGAAAGATCCTTTAAAACAGTAAAAGGGATAAATTAGCTAGTATGTTGATTTTGAACTTGGAACAAACATTTTATCAGAGAGTTTGATCCTGGCTCAGGATGAACGCTGGCGGCGTGCTTAACACATGCAAGTCGAGCGAAGCAGTTAAGTTGATTTCTTCGGATTGATTCTTAATTGACTGAGCGGCGGACGGGTGAGTAACGCGTGGGTGACCTGCCCCATACCGGGGGATAACAGCTGGAAACGGCTGCTAATACCGCATAAGCGCACAGAGCTGCATGGCTCGGTGTGAAAAACTCCGGTGGTATAAGATGGACCCGCGTTGGATTAGCTAGTTGG
>OCHA01001927.1_pt1 | contig 13892 bp, 14 predicted proteins | sample 1538591 | NCBI WGS metagenome assembly OCHA01 (sample SAMN04571710, study PRJEB22368) | human gut metagenome | biome: human gut; material: stool | host: Homo sapiens | place: Luxembourg | collected 2012-09-06 | reverse complement strand
CGATGGATTAAAGAAGATGAAGGAATGTAAAGGATATACGGTGGGAAGATGGATATTTTGTACTCAAGTAGTGACAGCTATGCCTTTTTGACAGGTATCTCAATATTGTCATTGTTGGAAAATAATAAAAACAGCGATGTTATCCATATTTACATTATGGATAATCATATTTCAGATATAAATAAAAACAGATTGATTGAAGTAGTTAAGAAATATCAGCGTGACATCTCCTTTGTTCCGATGCCTGATATGAAGGAACTTACCGGACAGGAAATAGACACGAGAAGATGGAATATTAGCACTTTCGGGCGGTTATATATGGCCAGTGCACTGCCTGAAACAGTACATAAAGTTTTGAATATCGACTGCGATACTATTATTGTAGATTCTATTGAACCATTGTGGAATACGGATATGACAGGAAAAGTATTTGGTGGAATGCTTGAATGCATTAATGACCGTTATAGACGTAATGTTGGGAAAAAAGATGGCGACTATTATTTGAATGGTGGCATTGTGTTTTTGAATCTTGATGAAGTACGTGCGGGAAATTACGAAAAAAAATTCACAGAATATATTACAAAATATGGTAGCAGTCTAGCGTATTTAGACCAAGATGTTTTGAATGGTGTGGTTGAACAGGAGAAGAAAGTAAAACTTCCAATGCGCTATAACACACTTTCGATTTATTTTTATGCCACATATGAACAGGTTTTAAAAATCAGAAGGTCCAAAAGTCAAGATTTTTACAGTAAAGAAGAATTTACAGCGGCCGTATCAAACCCCGGATTAGTTCACTTTACAACCTGCTTTTTGGATGGCCTAAGGCCTTGGATAAAAGGAAATCAACATCCATACTTAAAAACCTTTTTAAAGTATAAAGAAATGTCACCGTGGAGAGATATTCCACTTCAGGAGGATAGGAGAAGTAGTTTGGTTAAAGTTAGAACTGCTATGATTCGTAAAGCGCCCCGTTTTGCACTTTGTGAAGTGGCATCCGTGCTTCATGGCATAGTGATTCCTGAAAAGAACTATAAGAGAATGAAAGAGAGAATGTGAGGGTAATGATAAGGTTTAGTATTATTGTACCAATTTATAAAGTTGAGAGATATTTGAAAACATGTATTGATAGTATACTCACACAAACCTTTTCGGATTTTGAAGTTATTCTTGTCGATGACGGTTCTCCGGATCTGTGTGGCAAAATTTGTAATGATTATGCGGAGAATGATTTGAGAATAAAAGTTTTACACAAGGTGAACGGTGGATTATCAAGTGCACGTAATGCAGGGTTGGATATTGCCAGTGGAGAGTATATATTTTTTATAGATAGTGATGATTTTTGGGATGATAATACGGCTTTAGAAAATATCAATAAAAATCTGACAGAAACAAAGGCGGATCTTCTGATTTTTCCGGCTAAACGATATTATGAAGATAAAAATAAGGTTACCTCAATTTTAAATATTGAAGTTGAAAGAAGAAAAATAGTTAATCAGAGTACTAATCAGGCTATCGAGTATATGCTTCAAAATAATATATATCGAGCAGCTGCATGGAATAAGGTTGTTAAGAAATCAATTATTGATACGCATAATATGCGATTTAAGGATGGCTACCTAAGCGAAGATATGGATTGGTGTGGTGATCTCTTAGTATATTGCTCAAAATTTGATTTTTATGAAAAACCGTTGTACATGTATAGGCAACAAAGAAATGAATCGATTACATCGAAAAAAACAAAAAAACTTGTTGCCGATAAAATATACATGTGTAAAAAAGGATATGAACAGGGAATTAGTATGGCAGATAAAAATAAAGCGCAATTGTTACTTTCGTATTATGCCTATGAATATGCAGTGACGTTGGGTGTATCTTCTAGTGTAAAAGATAATGACACGCTTTTAGATATGAAAAACCTGCAAATTATATTGAACTATGATTTGTGTGATAAAGTAAAGCAAGTTAACAGAATGAAAAAAATTGTGGGATATGGGTTGACAAGAAAATTTCTGTGTTTATTTGTTAAAATGAAAAAATAAAGGAGGAGTAACCGATGAAAAAAGCATCAGTAATTACTATGCATAGGATTTATAATTACGGCTCTGTCCTTCAGACATATGCAACACAGAAGGTATTAGAAAGTACAGGTGTGCAATGTGAGATTGTTGATTATATTTCACCATACAGAGCAAAGAGGCCATTGTTTTTGGAGTATCCGTCAAAACTGCAAGGAAAAAGGATAAAAAAGGCAATTTATTATATCGTAAAAATACCATCTTTTTTTCTTAAGGATATTACTTTTGGAGGATTTATAAAAAAACACATTAATCTAAGCCGCGAACAGTATATCACGAATGCGGACTTAATCGCGGATCCACCTAAAGCAGATATTTATATTACTGGTAGTGATCAAGTTTGGAATAGTAAATACAATCATGGCGTTGATGGAAGTTATTATTTGAATTTTGCACCTGAATATGCGACTAGAATTGCTTTCGTTTCTAGCTTTGGAAGGAGTAGGCTTTCTGAAGAAGAGGTAAATGATATCAGACCTATGCTAAAAAAATATAAGTCGATTTCAGTTAGGGAGGACTCAGCGGTTGGTATCTTATCAAAAATGGGAATAGAAAGCACATGTTTGATAGATCCCACATTACAGTTGAATAAAACTGACTGGATTAAGTTAGCAAGTAAGCGTTTGATTAAAGAAAAGTATTTGCTTTTGTTTTTATTGTACAATGAAGATAATGGAGCTACAGAATATGCCGTTCAAGTGGCAAAGAAAAAGGGATTAAAAATTGCAAAATTATCTTGGGAACTCAGAAAGAATAAAGAGATTGATTATTTGTTTACCCATAGATCTCCAGAAGATTTTTTGTCACTATTTTTAAACGCTGATTTCGTTGTAACAAATTCCTTTCATGGTGTTGCTTTCTCAATTAACATGAATCGACAATTTGTTTTTGTGCCACGAACAGAATTTAATGGACGAATTGAAAGCCTTTTAAGATTGACAAATTTAGAAGATAGAAAACTAGTTGATTTAAATAATACGAGTATAGACGATCAGCTAATTGACTACAATGAAGTGAATTCTGTCCTTGATGATGAGAGAAAAAGGGCAAGTAAATATCTAGAGAGGGTAATTAGAAATGACTGAGATGGTTGAATCCCAGATAAACGATAATAAATCAGGTGACAAAAAAGTATATATCGAGGTCTTGCGAGGTTTAGCTACAATTGCTGTGGTGTTTCTTCATGTGGTAATGACTTTGGTTGCAAACTATAGTGTAGAGGAAATCGGTGTATATAATTATGTAATCTTTAACGATTGTTATATACTTGTGAAATGGGCAGTGCCATGCTTTATTATGATAACAGGAGCACTACTTCTTAATCCTAAAAAGGAATTTAATGAAAAGAAAATAAAAAAATATATAGTCCGCATGATAATGGTTCTAGCTACATTTGGAGTTGCTTATGCATTGATGGAATTGATTTTTAATGCCAAGACTTTCAGTGTAAGGTTTATTTTAAAAGCGATAATTAATACTCTTGAAGGAAAATCGTGGAGTCATATGTGGTATATTTATTTGCTAATCGGATTATACTTACTGACTCTTCCATTACGGAAAATCATAGCGAATTGTACTACAAGGGAAATGGAACGGATCATAATCGTGTTGATTGTTGGAAATTTTTTGATTCCTTCGATTAACAGCATTATGGGAACGGAATTTGAAACTTATATGCTTGTTAGCGAATACATTACATATTATCTGGTAGGCTATTATATCTCAGCAGATAACTTTAGATTTAGCACGCTGAAGGTATTGTTTGTATTAGTTTCGTCTGTAGGTTTTCTTGTGATAAGCGAAACAATAAGCTTGCTTGTTGCTCATAAACAATTTCCTTTAAATCATCAGACACAAAATATTTTTACTTTTATAATGGCAATTTCCGTTTTTATTATTATCAAACAATTCTGTGAAAGCAAGAATGTGGTACTAAAATCAGGTATGAGAGCAATCTGCAAGTATAGCTTTGCAATATATTTGGTTCATCCTTTTTTTATTAATGTAATATATAAAGTGATCGGTTTTACTCCGCTGAGTATTCCAATTTTCTTTGGAATTATTATTTTAGATATCAGTGTTTTTGCCTTATCGTTTATTGCTGCAGTTATATTAAAAAAGATTCCTATAATAAAAAAAATAGTATGAGAGTTGGAGGGATAGGAGAATGTTAAATGTATTGCATATAGCACCAGGTATTGATGGTGGTGGAGTTGGTGGCGTAATTTATAATTACCTATCCCATATGGATTTAAAAGACATGCACGTTGAAGTTGTTGTAAGAGATTATGGGCATAGACAGTTTTTACATGATAGATTTGATGAACTAGGAATCTCAGTACATTATATAGTTCAGCGAAAGAAGAATTTAAAAAAACACTTTGAAGAAATTAGCAAAATCATAAGAGATGGGAAATTTGATATTGTACATTGTCATGATCAGAATTGGTCTATTATTTATTTGAAAATAGCGGAAAAAATGGGAGTTCCCGTAAGGATAGCACACTCCCATCTTACTGTTCAAACATCGGATCGAATTAAAATTGCAATATCTAATTTGTTCACAACCAGCTTAAAAAAGACAGCGACCGGATATTTTGCTTGTGGCAAGGCGGCGGGTGTATATATGTGGGGAAGTGAGATTGCAAATAGTTCAAAGTTATATGTGATGAGAAATGCGGTAGATGCACAAAGGTTTCAATTTAGTGACAGTATAAGAGATGAGTACAGAAAAAAATTTGGATTTGGAGATAAAACTGTAATTGGTCACATTGGAAGATTTAATGAACAAAAGAATCATCTATTTTTAATTAATATTTTTAAGGTGTATTTGAAGATTGATTCGACAGCGCTTCTTATACTAATAGGAATTGGAGAATTGGAAGAACAAATCCGTGAGTTGGTCATTAAAAATGAGATGCAGAATAATGTGATTTTTCTAGGGCAAAGAGAGGATGTACGGGAACTATATAATGCCTTTGACGTATTTATTTTGCCATCTCTTTATGAAGGATTACCTGTCGTAGGTGTTGAAGCTCAAGCTAATGGTCTTCCTTGTATTTTTTCGGATACGATATCAAATGAGGTCGTTATTCTACCAGATACAGAAGTATTGAAACTAAGCGATTCTGCACAAATGTGGGCTGATGTCATCAGAAATCTTGCAAATAGAAAGCAAAATGATAGAAGAGATGCGATTGATTTGATAAATGCGGCTGGATACAACATTGAAGTTGAAGCAGAAAAGTTGCGTAAATATTATTTCACCGAAGTCTCGATGAGGAAAAGAAAATGAAAAATATTGTGTTTATTATGAATAATATAGGGGATGGTGGTGCTGAACGTGTAGGGATTACAGTTGCAAAATACCTTGCATCCCACGGCAATAATGTTTATATTGCAAAGATGTTCTCCGCATATAATGATTATTCTGTAGAAGGTATTAAGGAGATTATCACTTTACCAAATGCAAAGAATAGGGTTATTAAGCATTTGAAAAGATTGATTGCTTTCTCAAATTTTTGTGGGAAAAAGAAAATCGATACTGTGATAGTAATGGGTGTTGGTGATATGATGATTCACTATTTCCGAAAGACGCACCCTAAGGTTAATTTAATTCTCTCTGAAAGAAATGATCCGGCTTCTCAGTATTCTGTAGATAAAGTTCTAGGAAAAAGAGTTAACATGTTTTTGGAAGAGGCAGATCATGTGGTGTTTCAAACTGAAGATGCAAAGGCTTATTTTTCCCCGGAAGTGCAGGCTAAAGGTGTGATTATACCGAATCCAATTAAACCGGATTTGCCGGAACCATTCATGGGGGAGAGACGAAAAGAAATTGTTAATTTTTGCAGGCTTAATAAACAAAAAAACTTGCCGCTACTATTTGAAGCGTTTGAAAAATTACATACAGAGTTTCCAGAGTATACATTAAAAATTTACGGAAGAGGTGAACTCCGAGAAGAACTTGAAAAAAGTATTACAGAAAACAGACAAAGTGCATATATCAAAATTGAGGACTTTGCAAAGAATATTCATGAAAAAATTAGAGACGCAGCAATGTATGTGTCATCATCTGACTTTGAAGGAATTTCAAATTCTATGCTGGAAGCAATGGCAATTGGACTGCCGGTCATTTGCACGGACTGTCCAGCTGGAGGCGCGAGAATGATGATTAAAAATGGTGAGAATGGTTTGCTTGTTCCAATTAGAGATGTAGAAGCACTTTGCCAGGCAATGAAATATCTCATAAACAATCCGCAAAAAGCACAGATGTTATCTAAAGATAGTGTCAAGATCAAGGAAAAGCTATCTGAAGAAAAAATATGTCAAAGATGGGCAAAGATGGTATGAGTACGAAAATTAAGATTAGCACAATTTCAGATATTATTATATTATTGTATTTCTGCACAATCCTTGGGGATGCGCTAAATCATACTTTGCTAAATATAATCACCTTCTCAGCATTGATATTTTATTTTCTAAGTGGTGCTAGAAAGATAAGAACCACTGTAAAATCATCATATTTTTTGTGGCTGGCGATTTTTATTTTATATGTTTGGGTAGGATTTATCTGGGCAATTTCAGAATCAGCAGTTTTTAATATGGGCAAGACGTTGATAAAAATGTTGATTATGATGTTCTTTATTTATGCCCACACAGATTCCTTTGAAAAATTATGCTTTAGAATAAAGCAATTTCTATTTGCAAATATTTTTATGATGATTAAGGTACTCTTGAGCTTTTTTTCAGGTAAAAGCAGACTGGATGCCTTTTCATCAGGCGTGGGGTTGTATTTTAATAGTGTGGCGCAAATTCTTGCATTCTCTATCATATTAACTTTTTGGCTTATTTTTAGACAAAGAGCAGCACAGTATAGTAAAGGAGCAATAGGCTATTATATCTATATTATTGCTGCGTATTCAATGATAGTGTGGTCTGGTTCGAGAAAAAGTATTCTTATGCCGATTGTCGGACTGCTTATTATCATTGTTTTTGGAGAATTTGGAATAAAAAAGCAAGTGCGATATTTCATAATGGCTGCGCTACTGGGATTGGCAGCGGGATATGTTGTGCTGTCAAATGATTTGCTTTCAACGCGTTTTATTGATTTATTTAATACTATGTTTAAGGGTGCGACAACAGATGTAAGTGAAGTTGAACGAAAATATTATAGAGAAACTGCCGCAATGTTATTTATGAACAATCCGATTATTGGTTTGGGCGCTGACGGATTCATGAGTTACTTGAGTAAAATAGGTTATTCACATGTCGCTTATTGTCACAATAACTGGTTAGAAGTGTTATCAGCTTATGGCACTATAGGAGGGATATTGTACTATTGGTATTATGTTTATGCGATTATAAAGCTCAGAAGAAATAGATTGAATTTTTACAGAATGGGAGTAGTTTTGTGTAGTATAGTTACAGTTCTTTTTACTTTTGAATACGGAATTGTTACTTACTATTTTCCAATGTACCACGTGCTGTTTTGCTTTATTGCTGTTTTTATTAAGTGCAGTAAAACATTTCAAGTAAAGGATTAATATAATGAAGAATAATATTTATGCAAAAGTAGGAAATGCAACAAAATGGTCAGCAATAACTGAGTTGCTTTCTAAAGTTGTTACCCCGATAAGTAATATGGCGCTAGCAAGAATTTTAGCTCCAGAAGCTTTTGGAATTGTGTCTACAATTACAATGATAACGAGCTTTGCAGACATTTTTACAGACGCAGGATTTCAAAAGTATATAATTCAGCATCAGTTTACAGATGCTGATGAACGAAATGATAGTATTAATGTGGCTTTTTGGACCAACCTGGCTATTTCAGTACTGATTTGGGTGGCCATTGTTTTTTTTGTAAAACCTATAGCGTACTTCGTTGGAGCAAAAGGATCTGAGTCGGCGATTATTGTTGCCAGTATTGTTCTTGTATTGACATCATTTTCAAGCATACAGATTGCAATTTATAAAAGCATTTTTGATTTCAAAACATTATTCATTGTAAAATGTGTATTAGTAGGGGTGCCGTTTGTCATTACTATTCCATTGGCTATGCTAACGAGATCTTATTGGGCTTTGATAATAGGAAATTTATGCTTGAATGGTGTTAATGCGATAATACTTACGGTCAAATCTCCTTGGAAACCTAAAATTGGCTTCAAACTTAATCTTTTTAAGGAAATGTTTGCCTTTAGCATATGGACGTTAGTTGATAACATCCTTAATTGGTTTACGACATGGGGAGATACATTTATTGTTGGAGTGACTTTGTCTGCGTATTATGTTGGCCTGTATAAGACATCAATGAACACCGTGAATTCCATAATGAATATTATTACAGGAGCAACGACTAGTGTTTTACTTACCGCTTTGTCAAAATTACAGAAGGATAAAGTTGAATTTGACAAGATGCTTTTTACGTTTCAACATTTAACATCTATTTTTCTTTTGCCTATGGGTGTTGGAATATTCTTATATCGTGATTTGATTACAAGTATTTTACTGGGAAGTCAATGGGGGGAAGTGGCAGATTTCATTGGTCTTTGGGGAATGATGAGTGCGCTTGCAATTCCTTTTAATACCTATGGAAGCTGTGTTTGCATCGCTAAAGGCAAACCTAAACTATCTGCTATAGCACAAGTTGCACAAATTATCGTATTATTTCCAGTGGTGTACATTTCAAGCAGATATGGATTTAGAGCATTATATACGGCTCGTACGCTTATAAGATTTGAAGGAATTCTTGTTTTTGTGTGTATAATGAAGGCTTTCCTAAATATATCAATTATAGATATGTTAAAAGGATTTGCGGTTCCAACAGTTTGTTCGGGTATAATGGTAGTAGCTGCTCATTTTCTTCAATCACTATCAGGTTCAGTTATTTGGGATTTTGCAAGCATTATAATATGTGCAATTATATATTTTATGACAATGTTGTTGTTCCCAAAAGAAAGAACGGAATTGCTCGAAATGCTAAATGGATTGATAAAAAAATTTAAAAAATGAACTGACTACCGGTTATAATGAGATAATTGGAGTAGGGAGAGCGAAAAAAATAGAACATTCCTTTGATGAAATATCGCTGTTGGAGTACCTGTTAAAGTTATTACTTTATAAAAATCATGTATAAGATTCTACATATTCAATTTGATTTAAATTGCACTATGGCTTGTATTATATGTTGTTTTTTGCTAATGATTTATTCAGTAGTGCTCTGTAAATCAAACAGAATGAAAAAAATTGTTGCTATGCTATATTGATTAGGTGAAAAGGCGGTGAAGTTATGAAGACAGTATGTGAGACGGATAGGTGTACAGGATGTATGGCTTGCAAAGATATTTGCTCGCAAAATGCAATTGAGATTAAAGATTCTATAAGAGCATATAATGCTGTGATAGACACTGATAAGTGTATTAGTTGTGGTGCGTGTTATCGAGTATGTCAAGTTAATTGTCCAATTAGTTTAAATAAGCCAAGTCGGTGGTATCAAGGGTGGGCCGAGGATGATAATGTGAGGAAAAATTCGTCATCAGGTGGAATTGCAGCGGCTATAGAAAAGGGATTTGTTTTAAACAATGGAGAAGTTTGTAGTTGTCTCTTTTCAGATGGAAAATTTCATTTTCAAGTGGCAAGTACATTAGACGAAATCAATAAATTCGCAGGATCAAAATATGTAAAAAGCAATCCAACGGGATGCTACCATGAAGTCAAAAAGGTGTTATCTAAAGGTAAAAAAGTCCTTTTTGTTGGGTTACCTTGTCAGGTTGCTGCGGTAAAAAAGTTTGTTGGTGATAATTTGACTAAAAATCTATATACAATGGATTTGATTTGTCATGGATCACCAGATACAAAGATTTTAAAAGCATTTTTAAAGCAATATAATATGAATTTGTCGACAATGGATTCCATTTCTTTTAGAACGAAAACAGTTTTTCAACTGAAAGAGGATTCTAGGTCGGTAGGAATGCCAGGAGCTTTAGATAAGTATTCTATTGCCTTTTTAAATTCAATTTGTTATACAGAGAATTGTTATAATTGTCAATATGCAAGACTAGAGCGTGCATCTGATTTGACTTTGGGTGATTCTTGGGGCTCTGATTTAGCAGAAAGTGAGCAGAAAAAAGGAATCTCATTAGTTCTCTGTCAATCAAAAAAAGGACAGGAATTGATTGATTTGGCAGAATTGAATTTAAGAGATGTTGATCTTGAACGTGCAGTGAAAAACAATCATCAATTGGTTGCACCTTCAAGAGAACCTGAAAATAGAGAATATTTTTTGAAAGAAATAGAGCAGGGAACACAGTTTAATAAAATTGTTTATAGATGTTATCCTAAGAGTAGCATTAAACAGCTCATAAAAGGAATTCTTATTAAGACAAAAATTATTCGGGGGGGAGATAGAATATAGAATAACATTTCGTCTGAAATAATAGAAGATACGGACAGAAGGACGGTGTGTCAGGTATTAGTTGATTTTTAAAAACAGAGAAATATGGAAAAAGAATTTGTAGGAAAGAATAAATATGAAAACAACATTACTTATCATGGCAGCCGGAATAGGTAGCCGATTTGGAACAGGAATAAAACAGTTGGAGCCGGTTGATGATGCTAACCATATCATCATGGACTACTCAATTCATGATGCAATTGAGGCTGGATTCAACCATGTAGTATTTATCATCCGTAAGGATATCGAGAAGGAGTTCAAAGAGGTCATCGGTGATCGTATTGCTTCCATTTGCTCTAATCATCATGTAACTGTGGACTATGCATTCCAAGATATCAACGATATTCCGGGAGAACTTCCGGCAGGCCGTACAAAGCCGTGGGGAACCGGACAAGCTGTGCTTGCAGCGAAGGACGTAATTAAAACTCCATTCATTGTGATCAATGCAGATGATTACTATGGTAAGGAAGGCTTTAAGGCTGTCCATGACTATTTGGTGAACGGCGGTAAGTCCTGTATGGCAGGTTTTCTGCTGAAGAACACACTGTCCGATAATGGTGGTGTGACTCGTGGCATCTGCAAGATGGATGAGAATGGAAACTTGACAGAGGTTGTGGAGACCAAGAACATTGTAAAGACTGCAGATGGAGCAGAGGCAGATGGTGTGGCAATTGACACGGATTCTCTGGTTTCCATGAATATGTGGGGACTGACACCTGATTTCCTGACGGTACTCGAAGAAGGCTTCAAGGAGTTCTTTGAGAAAGAAGTGGCGAAGAATCCGCTGAAAGCAGAGTACCTGATTCCGATTTTTATCGGTGAGCTGCTGGCTGAAGGCAAGATGTCTGTGAAGGTGTTGCGGAGTAATGACACCTGGTATGGAATGACCTATCATGAAGATGTTGCAGCCGTAAAGGACAGCTTCAAGAAGATGTTAGAAAAAGGCGTGTATAAGGCTGATTTATTTGCAGACTTATGATATACTGGAGCTACGGGAGACCGTGGCTCTTTGTAGTATATATCGGTGTGCTAGAGCCAAAGAGCTTAATGCTAGATTATTTTGGTAGTAGTTGAATCAATACTCACATAAAATAAAAGTAAAAATAGTCTTGAAAGGAGTTCAGGCTGATGAAAGAGTATAAGAGAGTAAGATATCAAAAAAGTCCGTTAATCGAAGTTATTTTTCAACTTCGCTTTCCGACAATTCTAAGTATAAATGCAAAACAACCAATGGAATTTCAGGATAAGATAAGAGAAAAATACCCATTCTATCAAGAAGGCGATGAACAACAGAATGAAATGATTATTGGACCGGATGGAAATCCTGTTCAGATTAAAACGAGTAGTGCAAAAAATTATGCTTTCATTTCTTCGGATGAAAGTTATAAAATTAATCTTACTGCATCATTCATTTCTATATCTACGTTAAAATATACTCAGTGGGAGGAATTTAGAAAACACATTGAATTTGTTATCCCAATTTTTGAAGCTGTTTATAAACCTGCCTTTTATACAAGAGTTGGGCTTAGATATATAGATGTGATAAATCGTGAAAACCTGGGATTAGAAGAAGTTAGCTGGAATGAATTGATTGAACCACATGTATTGGGAATAATGACGCCAGATATTGAAACGGGTATAAAATCATATAGGGCTGATGCAGAATATCAAAATCCAGAAAATAATGCAGCAACAAAAGTTCATTTTGAGTTGGTACATGTCAATAACCAAAAAGGATTATCACTATTAATTGATTGCGATTACTTTTCACAGTCAACAACACAAAAAGAAGGTGTAAATACCGTGGCAGATATGTTGCATGCGAACTCTAGTAACTTTATAAATAATGCAATAACTGAACGTCTAAGTAGAGCAATGGAACCGGTGGAAATATAATGAATAAGAATATTATAATTCAACAGAGTTATTCAGTTGATTCAACAGAAAAAATGAGCGATTTTGTTGTACCTCAAAAATATGAAGGCGAATCGCCCTACGGACATATGAAGAGAGAGATTTCTGGAATTAATATTACAGAAAGTCTAAATGGAGATGTGGATATCTTTACGGAATTGCCCGAAGCAGTGTATAAAGAAAAAGATGTGGCACTGTTCCTAAGTGCTTTGAGAGGAGCTATTGCAGAAGAAAATCCACAAAATGTTACATTATCAAAACTAGTTGTGACTGAAAAAACAGACACAGGTTGCACATTGGATTGGATATATAATTATTTTAGATTATACTTTTCTTTCGATAAAATTGATGGTGACTATTTTGGATTTATGTCACATGATACGGAAAAAGAATTATATAAAAATGAATTCAAAGCTATGAAACCACAAGACTTTAAAAATGTAGCTAAGGCTATGTTGGATTATGTACTGATGATGATTCAAGGATGATGTAAAAATGAGTGAATACCCAGAAGAATTTTATCGAGGCATATCATCGCCAAATGATATAACAGAGAGCGGCTATGTGACGGCAGGTGCATTTCAGTTTGACAAATATGATTCACAGCGTGGTGATGAATATTGTGAGTTATCAGTTAATTGGAATGATAATGAAGAAGCGTTACAGGTGTTACTTGATCAGCATAAACCACAAAAAGAAGATAAGCAGTTCAAAGGTGGATATTGCACAATTAATCGAACACTTTTGAATAATATGTTTAAAGGGTATATGGATAGTGAAGATTTTTCATATGAAAGACGACCTGTTGAAGCTTCCGAAGAAAATGATTACCAAGGAAATTTATATCATGGTAATTTGCTTATGAAAGATACTCTTGATAAACAAGTGAAAAAGAATATTCAGCATACGTTAGCGTTTATGGCTGGATTGGCGACAAGACGGTAATCAAATTACCATCCCAAGTGCTATACTTAAACCACTACAAAAGAAAAGAGGTTGTCACGATGCCCAGAACGAAAGGCAGCAAAAACCGTCCCAAGCACACCACTGATTTTGCATCCCAGATTGCGGAAAGGCAGGAATCTATCGCTTCCCTCACTTCAGAAATCTCTTCAATCACCGCCAACATTGATGCTCTGAAGGGTGACCTGAAAGAAAAGAAGGCTGCTTTGAAGAAGACTGAAAAAGAAGTGGCAGCTCTGGAAGCAAAGAAGACAGAGGCCGATGCTAAGGTCGCAGAAGAAGCTAAGAAGGCTGAAGCCGAGAATGTGGTTAAGAAGCTGTTGGTCGGCGGTATGAGTGCGGACGAGATTCTGGAAAAACTGAAATAAACATCAAGAAAAAAAGAAATGCCGTGTGGACACACTAATAGAAGGGGTCAGGTACCAATGTGATCAACCTAATGTCAACTTAAGACAAATGCCTGCTCAGGTTAATGACTAACGGTGCGA
>OCHA01001923.1_pt1 | contig 13925 bp, 13 predicted proteins | sample 1538591 | NCBI WGS metagenome assembly OCHA01 (sample SAMN04571710, study PRJEB22368) | human gut metagenome | biome: human gut; material: stool | host: Homo sapiens | place: Luxembourg | collected 2012-09-06 | reverse complement strand
TTATGTAAAAAAATATTTCAAGATTAAAGATAACTGAATGAAACAGTTAATGATTCAAAAGCGTCATGTTCTGATACTTATGAATCATTTCTGTCCGCTGAAAAAAGCAGTAAACCAATTTTGATTTACTGCTTTTTAAATTTCTATGTTTGTAGATTTTTATTTAATTGTCTGATTTTGACAAACCGGAATTTATTGCTATTTCTTCTTTACAATGATGCCTCAGGTAAATACAACGATTACAGGAATGATAAAATATAAAGCATTTGCCATCATCCATGCAGAAAAAGGGGGCAAATTATTTTTTATCTTTATTTATAATATTTTTAACACCGCCAATTGTTCCTTCTATAGCATCTTTAACATCTTCAGCAACTTCTTTGACTTTTGCAGCCGCTTTCTCCGCAGCCCCTTCTTTTTCTATTTTTTTGTTACCGGATAATTTACCTACGCTTTCTTTTACTGCACCTTGAGCCTGGTCGATTTTTTCTTCTATTGACATGATCATAACTCCTTTTATTTAAATTATTCTTTTTTCCCAAAGAAAAATGAAACAACAGCAATAACAATTACTGCACCTAAGATAGAAGGAACTAATGCCATTCCCGCTAGAGTTGGCCCCCATGTACCAAACAGTGCTTGACCTACCGATGAACCCAATAAACCTGCAATGATATTAGCAATTATACCCATTGCTCCACCCTTTTTAGTAATCGCTCCCGCAATAAAGCCTATAAATCCTCCAACAATAATTGACCAAATCATAGTCTCACTCCTTTACATATTATTCATATATTTATCTTTAAACTCTTAAGTCAAACAAGTTTTTATAAACATTAATATATTAGGTTTATTCTCTTTATAACCATTATCCCTACAACTTCTAATCTACCTCACCAAATACCTGTTAGTATTGTACTATTTTTAATATATTTTTTCCACTGTATATCACTCTTAATCAGTTGATATTACGCGGCCCAGTCCGCACTTTCATACCCTTATGTCTCGTTGGTTTCCTGATTATAAAGAACGAAGAACTCTCCTGAATCAGGTGAAAAAAGAATTTTACTAAAATGAAAAATCGTATCCTCACTAAAGAATAACAAAAGGATACGATTTTAAATGAAATATGTGTTTGTATTTTTAAACTTTTGTGGATTGTCTCAGTACATGGTCTTCCGTTTCAAAAAGCGCTTTTGCAAATTCAAGAGCATTGAAACGTTGGAGATCATCTTCTCTTTCACCAAGACCGATCCAACGGATTGGCACATGGAGTTCTTCATGAATAGAAAGGACAACACCGCCTTTTGCCGTTCCGTCTAATTTTGTCAGCACTACGCCGGTTAGCGGAACGATCTCTCCAAAATTCTGCGCCTGGCTGACCGCGTTTTGCCCTGTCGTAGCATCTAATACGAGAATAGTCTGGTGAGGCGCGTCGGGAATTACTTTTTTTACGACACGGCTGATTTTAGCCAATTCTTCCATAAGGTTTACTTTCGTTTGCAGCCGTCCCGCCGTATCAATCAGCACCACATCGGAACCGCGCGCCTTAGCCGCTGATACAGCATCAAACGCCACTGCCGCAGGATCTGCTCCCTCTGCATGCTTCACAATATCTGCTCCTGTCCGTTTCGCCCAAATAGAGAGCTGTTCGGAAGCAGCAGCTCTAAATGTATCTGCCGCCGCCAAAAGAACTTTCTTCCCTTCTTTACGGAATTGGGCCGAAAGTTTCCCGATGGTCGTCGTCTTACCCACCCCATTGACTCCCACTACAAGGTATACTTCCGGATGATGGGAAATATCTTCCTTTCCATCTTCCGTCAGCATATTCACCACCGTTTTTTCCATAAACGGCATCACTTCATTCGTACTGCTGATCATACCTTCCGTCACACCGCGCCGAATCTGCCGCATCAGATAATCGGTGGTGCGCACGCCAAGATCACCGGAGAGAAGAACCATCTCCAGATCTTCCAAAAAGTCATCATCAATTTTTGCATAACCGATAACAACCGTTTCGATATTTTTGATCAGACTTTCTTTGGTCTTTTTTAGTCCATTTCTTACCTTATCAAGAAACCCCATCTTGTTCCTCCTTTATATAATCTCCCACACGAACCGTCACAAGAGAGGAAACACCCTTCTCCGCCATAGTCACCCCTTGAAGGGTATCAGCAAATTCCATCGTTTTCTTTCTGTGAGAAATAATGACAAACTGTGTCTTCCTTTTATAATCCGCGATCATACGGCTGTATCTTTCCACGTTGGCATCATCAAGTGCCGCATCAATTTCATCAACGAAACAAAAAGGTGCGGGACGGTAAGCCATAAAAGAAATAAGCAGCGCAATAACGGTAAGTGCCCGTTCACCACCGGACATGAGCGTCAAAGGCTGGCGCTTCTTTCCCGGAAGCTGGAGATACATTTCTACGCCACCCTCCAGCGGATGCGCTTCATCGGTCAACTCCAAACGGGCTTTGCCGCCGGAAAACATAATCTGCATAATGCGGGCAAATTCCACATTGATCATTTTAAAGGCATCGGCAAACCGTTCAGACATCGTTTTATCAATATCGTGAATCACTGTTTCCAATCCGCTCTTTGCTTTTTTCAGGTCTTCAATCTGCGTTTCATAGAAAGCGCGGCGGCGGAGGTGGAGTTCATACTCTTCTTCCCCATTGGGATTTACCGCGCCGAGTTTGCTGATGCGTTCTTCCAGATCCGCCTGTTTTTCTTTCATTTCCGCCATAGATCCCTGAATACGCATGCTTTCTGCCATCTCTACAGTCAGTTCCTGTTCACGCAGTCTTTCTTTCTCTTCTGCTTCCTGCGCCTTGAAACTGTCGATACGCGCCTGACGGTCCGCCATATCTTTACGGACAGCTGAAGATTTCTCCTGCGCGTTCCTCCAGGCATCATCCTGCTGTTTTCGCTCCGCAGAGAAAGTATCAGAAATGTTTTGCATATTCTCCAGACGTCCTTTTACTTCATTCCATTCTTTTTCCGCCAAATTAAATTTCTCTTCAATATCTCTTAATTCCGACGCAAGCCTTTCTTTCTGCTCCCTGTTTTCCAATATGTCACGGGAAAGTTTTTCCCTGTCCTTCCTTTGTTCCAAAGCAGCATTTTCTCTTTCTTGCTTCCCCCTCTTCCCAAAATTCACCGCTTCTTCCGCTTTTGTCACATCAATGCGGATTTCCATGAGGCGGGCATCCAAATCTGCCACAGCTTTTTTCAGTGAGGCACTTTTTTCATCAGTTTCCATCACAGGGATATCACCAAACCCGGCCAGCCGCTCTTCCAATAATGCTAAATTTTCCGTAATGGCAGCCAACCCCTCTTCTGCTGTCCGGAGATCAGCCTGATTTTTCTCTTCTGCATTTTTCTCCGTTGAAAGAATACGGGACAAACCGTCTTTCTTCCCTGATATTTCCGCCAAACCGATTTTTAAAGACTGATAATCTTCCCGTTCTTTTGTTACTTTTTCGGATAGTTCCGCACAGAAATCATCATGAATACTTTTTTCCTTTTTCAAATCAGCAAGCAGCTTTTCCGTTTCTTTTTCTTCTTTCAGAAGATCATTAATCTCCTTCTTTCTTCCAAAAAAAGTATTCTCTTGCTTCCGCATGGAACCGCCTGTAAGAGATCCGCCGGGATTAACCAGCTGTCCATCCAGTGTCACTAAACGCAGGCGATAATTATATTTTGCGGAAACTGTACGGGCGACATCCAGATTCTCGGCAATCAGCGTCTTCCCCAAAATAGAATCTATTAAACTGCCATACTCCTCATCACAGAAAAACAGCTCTGACGCTATACCGTGGATTCCTTTCTCACTGCACGCTTTTCTTTCATTTCCGTCATTTCCGCGGGGACGCATGGATTCTAAAGGATAGAATGTCGTCCGTCCCAAATTATTTTTCTTGAGCCAGGTAATGACATCTCCGGCTGAACGGGACGTATCTGTCACGATATAAGAAACAGAACTGCCAAGGGCCACCTCAGCTGCCGCCGTGTACTTCGGAGGAACCCGTATCAGTTCACCCACGGCGCCAAGGATATGCTGTCCAAAAAGAGACCGGCTTTCCAGAATCGTCTTTGTCGTATGAGAAAAACTGGCATACTCCCGATCCGCCCGTTCCAGATATTCACGACGGGAAATAATTTTCATCAATCGGGCATGGAAATCATTGATTCGGTTCATTTGTTGGAACTGTTTATCCTGCGCTTCTTTTAAACGAATGCCGTCGTTTTTGCCGTTTTCTTCCAGCACTGTCATCTTTTCCCGCACAGATGCTTCTTCAGCCGTCAGATTCTCTATCTGGATTTCCGTCATCTTTCTCTTTTCTGACAATTCCAATCCGGCCGCTTTAAACTTTTCTTTCTCTTCTGTAAGACGAACTTTCTCACGGTTCCCCTGCTCTATTTCCCGTTCCAGGCTTTCCTTTTCCGCCAGCCTTCGGCGGTTGACTGCCAGTGCATCCTGATAAGCCGTTTCCGCTGCCAAAAGCTCGCTTTCTGCAATGCGACGCTTTTCTTCTTCCGCTTTAAGCAATGTTTGTTTCTCCAGAAGGAGAGACTCCGCCTCCGCCAGTTCCTCCAGCATTTCCCGCATTTCTTCTTTCAATTCATTTTCCGCTTCGGTCTGGTCTTCTTCATCTTCTTTTAAACGGACTGACTCCTCCTCCGCATGACGAAGTGCTTCTTTCTTGACGCGGTAATCCCCGCGGAGCGTCTCCATCAATCGCTGCTTTTCTGCAGAGTCGGCGCCGGCCTTACGCAGATTTTCCTGCTGTTCCAGTTCCTCTTTTTCCAGCTTTGCCTTCGCTTCCGCATAACGGGCAAGTTCCGTCTGCCACTTTACATCCTGATCTGCAAGAGAATTATACTCGTTTTCATACCGGGCGATCATCCGCCCCACTGATGTCAGCCGGAGAAGTGACATTGTCGCTTCCACTGCACGTCTGTCTTTAGAGAGAGCCTTATAAATTTTAGATTTCTCCGCAGCCTCTTTCATCGGTCCCAGCTGCTCATCAAGAAGCGCCACTAAGTCACGGACACGCTCCATATTCTCTGCCGTTTTTTCCAGTTTCCGAAGCCCCTCGTTTTTTCTCATGCGGAATAAACTGATCCCCGCCACTTCTTCAAAAATGAGACGCCTGTCTTCCGGACGGGACGTCAGAACCTGATCCACCCGGTTTTGCCCGATGATGGCCATCGATCCTTTTCCAAGACCGGTATCCGCCAGAAGCTCCTGTATATCCTTCAGACGGCAGCTCCGTTTATTGATATAAAAATCACTTTCTCCATTCCGGAGGACGCGTCGGGTAATGGACACCTCCGCCGTATCAAAAGAAAATTCATGGGCGCTGTTATCCAATACCATGGTGACTTCCGCCGCATTTTTCGGATTTCTTCCTTCTGCCCCGGAGAAAATGATATCTTCCGTTTTCTGCCCGCGGAGATTGTGGACATTCTGTTCACCTAAAACCCAGCGGACAGCATCGGAAATATTACTTTTCCCGCAGCCGTTCGGTCCCACGATAACCGTCATACCGTCAGCAAATTCAATTGTTGTTTTATCGGCAAAGGACTTGAACCCCTGCAAAATCAACCGGAGTAATTTCATCAATCCTGCTCCTCGACCAGTTTTATATTTTTATTATTATACTGGAAACACCTGTTTTTTACCACAAAGCTTAAGTCTTACCCCTCACGGAAATATCCGGCGCAAAATAAAACCCCCGCCTGAGTACGGAGATTCAACTATATTTATAATGCTGTTCCCTCTCGCGGCAGGTAAAAGGATTCCATGGAGTGCCCTTCAAGCTGCAAGAGAGCGATTTTTCTTTCAATTCCTCCTGCATATCCCGTCAAATTCCCATCAGCGCCTACGACCCGATGGCACGGCACAATAATGGAAACAGGATTATGCCCTACTGCGCCGCCGACTGCCTGCGCCGACATATGTTCTCTTCCCCTGCTCCTCGCGATTTCTTCCGCGATCTTACCATAAGTTTCCGTCTGTCCATAAGGAATATTTAAAAGAATTGCCCAAACCGCTTTTTGAAATTCTGTTCCCTGTAAGTGGAGCGGAAGCTTTTTCTCCGGACACCGTCCCATAAAATACGTATCCAGCCATTTTTCCGCTTTCTTCAGAATGACGGTTTCCTTTTCTTCATACTCTGCTTCCAGCGTATTTCCAAAATACTTTTCTCTGTCAAACCAGAGACCGGTTAAACCTTTTTCATCAGCTGCCAGCGTGATTGCCCCTAAAGGTGATTCATAATGCGAAATACACTGCATGCTGCTCTGCCCCTTTACTTGGAAATCCAAAGACTGCCTTTCATCGTAAAACGCCACGGGAAATTTTTCCCATACCGGGCATAATCAATATTAATCCGCTTGGACCGTTCCACCTGCGCCTTTTCCTTCCCATCCTCTATATATACGCTTCCATGCACCAGATCGGCCCCATAAAAGGATTTATCAATACCCATTGCCATTGTAAGACGGCCCGGGCCTGCGGTAAGCAGCCTTCCTCTTGCTTTTCCCCGACGTTTTTCCATCAGATCTTTCCCTTCCAACGGTTCCAACGCACGGAGAAGGACGGCATATCCATCCCCTTCATGGCCGCAGACCACGTTCATGCACCAGTACATCCCATAAATCATATATACATAAATATGCCCGCCTTCTCCAAAAATAGCTTGTGTCCTTGGAGTAAGCCCCTTGTAAGAATGAGCGCCGTCATCCGGTTTTCCCCTGTAGAATCCTCCATACGCTTCACATTCGGTAATTCTTCCTGCCGTAATTCCTTCTTTCGTCTCATGCACCAGAACTGCACCAATCAGACGCTTAGCAGTCTCTACCGCTGAACCTGTATAATCTTCCCGACTCCATTTCATTCTAATCTGCCACCATAAAAAACAAAAGGAATATGATCCTTTAATTCACTGATATCGTACTTACCTGCATTCCCATTTCAAGCTTGTCAGTCGGATCTGTGACTACACGCTCCCCCTCCTGAAGACCATCCAAAAGGAATGCCTTTTCATCCTCCACATAAGCTACATTGACTGTTTTCAAGTCCACAAGAAAATCATCCCTTATAACAGCCACCGTATTTTCACCGATAATTGCAGACCGGGGAATCACGATATACGGCACCGGTTCCGTGCTTTGCAAACGAACGGTATAAGGCTCACCGATTTTAATTTCTCCATCCGGGTTATCTGTCTGCACTTTGTAAGAAGTATATATTTCCCCATTTTCATTGGGCTGTTTTTTTAGTTCTCCATACCACGATTTATCTGCAGAAGAGAAGAAGACGGTAAGTGTTTTTTCCTCTTTCATTTTCTCCATCGCAGAATCCAGTTCAGATGGAAGACTTATCTCCGCGATAACCGGCGTATTTTGGCGAATAAGCAAAGCCGGCCGCCCGGCTGCCGCTATCTTCGTATCACCAAGATATACCTGAGAAACGGTACCACTGATAGGTGCGCGTACCGTACAGGCCGCAATAGCCCGCTCTACAGAAGCAAGTGCTTCCGCCAATCCCGGGTTTGCCGAGCTGTTCGAAACCTCTTGGGGAACACTTTTTCTTCCCTGTATTTTATCATATTCCGCACGGGTAATGATTCCCTGCCGCAAAAGCGATGCTTCTATACTGTTATCATCCACGGGAGCAGCCGCGCCGTACACCACAGATGAAGAAGCAGAAATTTGTGCCTGCAGTACGGAGGCCTGTGATTCATACTGGGACGAATCAATTTGGAAAAGTACCTCCCCTGCTTCTACCGTTTGTCCTACTTCCGGCAAACCGGAAATAAGACTCCCTGAAACAGATGGAATGACAGGCGCTATATGAAGCGCTTCAGGCACCGCCTTTGTTTCCATTGCAAAAGGAACTTTCTCTATTTTTACCGTCATTACATGGACAGACGGTTTTCCACAGCCTCCCGCAAGCAGCGCCCCGATAACACAAGCGACTGCCATTACATATTTCCAGTTCATATTACGCCTTATGCTTTCATTATTTTAAAATATCCTGCGCCAGTATACCTGCCAGCACTTCCAGTTCCCTGTCTTCCTTTGCGCCGACAGCAGATGCTATATTTACCGCATCGCCAAGAATTGTACAGTTCTTCCAGCCGACGGCTGTTTCAGTTATCTTCTTCACACTTATATCAGGCACCCAACTGCTGTTGCCGATAACCGACACTGTCCGGTTTTGCAGCCCCATCACGCTGCATTCATGAAGGAAATTCTGCATCATCGGGTGAAGATCCATATTTAATGTCGGCGCTGCCAAAACGAGATGGCTCCGCCTCATTGCTTCTGCCCATGCGTAACTGACAGGTATCGTGCAAAGATCAATTAACTTCAAATGGCGGATTCCCTTTTGCCCCAGGAAGAACGCGAGGCGCTGTGCAGCAAATGCCGTATTCCCATAAGCCGATGCAAAACAAACCGCTGCAGAACGATACTCCGGCATCCACGATGCTAACTGACGGTATAAGTTCATTATGCGGAAAATATCGGCTTCTGTCCGATGCACAGGGCCATGAAGAGGACAAACCATGGATACATCAAGGTTTTCTGTATTTTTAAGAGCCCTCAGCACTTGTACCCCATATTTAGCAATAATACTCATATAGTAACGCCGCGCTTCTTCAAGATACTCTTCTTCATAATCTGTATCATCGGAAAAAACACTTCCATGGAGCACGCCAAAAGTACCAAACGCATCAGCAGCGAAAAGAATCTTTTCCGTTTCCTCATAGGTGAAAGTTACTTCTGGCCAATGAACCATCGGCGCCGGAATAAATCTCATCTTATGGTGTCCCAGGTCGATCACCAATTTCTCGTTTGTCCTGATGTATCTTTCCGCCATGGGTTCATGAAAATACTGCTCAAACATTTTCAGCGCTGCCGGCGTCGCGCAAATCTTTGCTTCCGGATACCGCTTTGCCAGTTCCAGCAAAGAACCGGAATGATCAGGCTCCATGTGATTTACGATGATATAATCCAGCGGGCGGTCATGAAGTAATTCTTTCACATTCCCCAGGAATAAATCACGCGCTGCATTATCTACCGCATCAAGAATACAGGTCTTTTCATCATCAATAAAATATGAATTATACGAAATTCCCCGTTCCAAAGGAATATAATTATCAAAACGAGGTGTAATAAAATCATTGCTCCCAATCCAATAGACGGACTTTGTTACTTTTTGCTCATTATGCATTTTATTCTCCTTATTTTCTGCATTCATAAAAATAGTATATCACACAAAATTGATTTTCTCCCCGTCCCAGACAGAGCTTGATGTGCACTGATTTCTATATGAAAATACTTCTTTTTTCTCCTGCATCTGTCATATAATAAGTGACAATCACAAAATCATACCGGAGGTCTTATGAAATATTCTCTTCTTCTCTCCCTTCTGTCTTTAATCGCCTGGAAATACGACTGCCTTTTCCCCGCAGGACTTTTCGGCCTTTTGGCGGGATTTCTTTTCTCTTTACTTTTCCGCCGGAAAATCCAGATTCTTGCTATAGGATATATCTCAGCAAGTATCCTGACAGTTATATTATTCCCTATAGAATTCTCTTTTGCCGCCATAGCCCGCATCGGTATCGCCTGGGCGGCGGCCATCACAGCACTTATGACGTTTCTTATTCTCTTTAGCCTTATTATCAAAACCAAGGAGAAACTGCAATAACTTTTAAATATACGGCCAATCGAAAACAGGACCCTCAAGGAGTCCTGTCTTTTATTTATAATCACTTTATTTGAAACTTATAGATTCCTGCCATCATAAGTATCAGCAGAATGATACCGGAAAAAGTTCCCAAGAGGCCTTCTCCCGTTACGCCGGCCACAATATAACCGGCTACGCAGCAGGAGGAAACACAAAGTACATAGGGAATCTGTGTAGACACATGGTCGATATGATTGCACTGTGCTCCGGCAGAAGCAAGAATTGTAGTATCGGAAATCGGAGATACATGGTCTCCGCCGACAGCCCCTGCTAAAACAGCGGCAACCGTCATCGTTGCCAGATTCATATTTGTTCCCGTGATTGCAAGAACAATAGGAATCAAAATACCAAACGTCCCCCAGGAAGTACCCGTTGCAAAAGCAAGACCAAGCGCCACAAGGAAGAACATCGCAGGGAGCATGACCGCTACCGTCTGGTTTCCGCTCACCACACCGCCTACATATCCGCCGATATTCAGGTAAGATTCACCGCAAACACCGGAAAGAGTCCACGCGAGACAAAGAATAAAGATTGCGGAAGCCATCTGCTTAAATCCATCAACAAAACAGGAACAGAATGTTGTAAAATCAAGAATTTTTCTGGGTACATAAAGGATAAGAGTAAAAACAAGAGCCATGAAGGACCCCATCACAAGACCTTTCGCTGAATTACATTCGGCAAAAGCATCAATAATACTCTTCCCCTCCAAAATACCGCCGGTATAAAGCATACCGAAAACACAGCTTCCAATGAGTACAAGCAGCGGAAGTACAAGATCCATAATTCGTCCATTTCCTACAGGAGCTGTAGATTCATTATCTGCATATTCCGCAGGAATCACCAGCGTACTTCCGCTTTCCTTTTCAAAAGCCGCCATGCGGGAGAAATCTTTATTCAGAAAAATGATAAAAAGCATAAAAATAATGGTAAGCCACGCATACAAGTTCAGCGGAATCGTATGCAGAAATAAAGAGAACCCGTCAATTCCGCTGTTTTCAGGAAGAGAAGATGATACAGCTGCTGCCCAGCTGGAAACCGGAGCGATAATGCAGATCGGAGCCGCCGTAGCATCAATGATATACGCCAGTTTTGCACGGGTGATTTTAAACTTATCTGTAACAGGTCTCATAACTGTACCGACTGTAAGACAGTTGAAATAATCATCAATAAAAATCAAAAGTCCCAGAAAAAAAGTAACCAGCAGTGCGGATCGTTTCCCATTAATCTTCCTCGCTGCATAATTACCATACGCCTGAGAAGCTCCCGATTTCTGAATCGCTGAAACGATAATCCCCAAAAGAACCAGGAATACGAGAATATTCACATTCCCTCCAACCTTATTCGACATGATATCAAACATGGTGTCGATCGCCCCCAGGAAATTGAATCCCGTGAACATAAATGCTCCAATGAAGATACCGATCGCCAGTGACATATAAACTTCTTTGGTAACCAGCGCCAAAACAATCGTTATAACCGGTGGTACCAGTGACCAAGCTGTTTCTGCCATAACTCCAACCCCTTCCATTCTTCGCACGTATTTTTACGCACATGTTTTGATTATTTTTGATTATTCTACACAACTGTAACAATGTCAAGAATGAATTAGATATACATCAGAAAATTTTCTCACATTCCTCTCCACTTTCTATAAAGCACCTATATTTACCTGTAATACTTTCCGGTTTATTTAAAAATGACCGATTGTTTCCTATCGGATTAATCAGCCATTTCTATACCATATATTATTTCCTTATAACGGACTTATGCATTTCCTGCCCGTCCGAAGTATAGCCTGTAACAACAAGAGCATCTTCTCCCGCTTCCATGACAAGGTAATTATCGGTTTCCGGCTGTGGTGCAAAATAGATGTCCAATGAATGTGCTTTCCACAGTCCCGGATAGCGCACATCCCCGGCCACCCCGGTAATGATATAGTAAGGTCCTGTTTCCGCACGCCTGAAGTCATAAATGCGTCCGCGATCCCTATACGTATGCAGATGGGCAGACAAAACCAGATCCACATGGTTTGCATCAAAGACAGGCATAAATTCCTGTCCTTCCGGAGAAAATCCCTCTTCTCTCCCTTCCCTTCCTGCAAAGGCATATTGCAGAGGATCCTTGTGCATCAAAACAACTTTCCACTTTTTATCGGTCCTTGCTAAATCGTCAGCTGCCCATTTCTTTTCTCTTTCAAACAAATCAGGATACCATTCTTTTAATTCATTAAGCTGTGTATCCAGTACGGTAAAATGTACATCTCCCCAATCAAAAGAGTAGAAATGGTCTTTATAATCAGCATCTCCATTATTCGGCAAATGAAAATGAGCCAAATATCTGTCCGGTTTTGCCATTTTCCAATCAAGAGAATAATCTTCATGATTCCCCATCACCACTGCGCCAGGAATGGTATCCATAATCCCTTTCATAGAGCGCATCCATGCCTGCCACTGGTATTCATCCTGTCCATTATCTACCAAGTCACCCATACTGATGAAAAGCGCAGCATCTTTATTTAATTCATACGCTTTGGTCGCCAGCTTTGACCAGCCTGTATAATCCGCACTCTGGGAATCAGGATAAATCACCGTCTTAAAAGCGCCGCCGTCATCAGTCCTGAAATCCATCCAGCCGCTGACAGTATTTCCGGTACGTGTACGATACTCATATGCCGTACCTTTCTTCAAATCTGTCAATTCCGCTGTATATATATAACTGTCCGTTATGCCATTATTTCCTTTGAGAGCAGCACCTTTGGCAGAAACAGAAAAAATTCTGTCATTTCCTTTTTCACGATATTCCACAAACGCTTCCACCGATTTCGGCAACTGGAACATGATTGTGCGGTTGTGTTCATTATCTGCGGCTACCAGCTGGCGAACAGATATCGGATTCATCATCTCCTTCAACGGGACAGCCGCCTGGGAAGTACCTTTATCCGTACTGCCCGCGCAGCCTGCCAGAAAGAGCGTTACCGCAAACACTGCTGCCATTACTTTTTTATATGCCATATTATCCTTTCATCTACTCCTCAAACTTATTTTCCTCCGCCCAGCGGATAATTTCATCCACCGGTTTTTGCGGCAGGTTCCTCTTATACGGTACTGATAAAGAACCGCCTACCAGTGCGCCTTTATCTTCCAACAATCTTTTAAAATCATTTGCCGTCTTTCCCGGCTGCCCGCCGCTTGTAAAGAAAGGATATATCCGCTTCCCTTTCCATTCTGCTTTGCTGATGAAACTTTTTACAGCAGGCGTAAGCGTAAACCACCATACGGGAGATCCAACAAATATGACATCGTACTCTGCCGTTTCAGGCATTTCTGCCAATTCGGGAAGCGATTTTCTCAACTGTTCCAATCCCCCCTGCAGGACTGCCATACCGTAAGAAGGAGCATAACTCCTCTTTGTACGGATTTCACCGAGTTCTCCGCCCACCGCCTTATGAATCATTTCCGCAATCGCTTTTGTATGTCCCGTTTTTGAAAAATACACAGTAAGGATTTTCATAATTTTCTTCCCCTTTCTTTCAGAAAATATCTTTCACCGCTTCTTTCGCCCAGTTCCGGATCTGCACCTCTTTTGTAATTAAGATATCGCCGGAAAATTTTACATTCAACCCGGATTTGACAAAGCCCCCTGAAAGGCTGGCTGCAAAATCCTGCAGAGAATGCCCGGCCCATCCTTCATTAGTAACAAAGGGATAGATAATCTTTCCTCTTAAGTCATGGTTTTTCAGGAAACTTTTCATCGCCGGAGCGATACTGTACCACCACACCGGCGTTCCCAGAAAAATCATATGGCAGGCATCTATATCCACAGGGAACTCATTTAAGACCGGAAGGAATCCTTCATTCACTTCCCTACGCCCCTGTTCCACCATCGCTTCATAATCGGAAGAATACGTTTCTTTCGTCCGTATGGATGCCAATTCCCCGCCGACCGCATTTTGAATCAGTTCCGCTACGCGTCTTGTATGTGAGGTCATGGAATAATACACAATGAGAATCTTATTTTTCAACTGCATACACCTCTTTCACCATTCAAAATGCCGCCCATGCTTTCGGACATCCCGTATAGAAAGCCGGCTGCGTGATCTCATCAACTGCTTCTCTTTTAGTGATACCACGAATACTTTCCTTTCTGCAAGTACCACCGG
>OCHA01001921.1_pt1 | contig 13934 bp, 15 predicted proteins | sample 1538591 | NCBI WGS metagenome assembly OCHA01 (sample SAMN04571710, study PRJEB22368) | human gut metagenome | biome: human gut; material: stool | host: Homo sapiens | place: Luxembourg | collected 2012-09-06 | reverse complement strand
GCTACATCAATCCCAGTAAAAATACCCCTCATTTTTATGAGCTTCTCAGGAAAAAACACAGTCATCTTTATTTCCTGCAGTTTCGCGTTGTTAAGATCAAAACCACTGAGAATACATATGAGTATCTCATTACCAACCTTCCCTTCTCATTTACTCTGGACGATATCCGGGAATGCTATCACTGGCGATGGGGCATTGAAATTTCTTTCCGCTATCTCAAACATGCGGCCGGGCTTCTGTACTTTCATTCAAAACAGCCGGAATTTCTAAAACAGGAAATCGATTCCCGCCTGATTCTGTACAATTTCGGCATTTTTATCGCAAACGAAGCGGCAGAAGAAAACCGGAAAAAGAAACGGGATGGCAGCAACAAGTATCTCTATGAACTTGACTTTTCTTCAGCATTAAAAACAGCCAGAAAGTTCTTCATGCGCAGGGATTCCGGCAGGCACATCGATATTATCCGGCTGATGATGAAATATGTCCACGCAGTGAAAGACAGGTTCCGGCAGTTTCAACGGCCTCTCCGTGGAATCAGCGCAATTCATTTTGGATATCGGTAAGTTCTGCAACTGAATATCCTTCTTTTTGGCAGATGGACAGCATCTGTCTTTTTGGCATACCTGTTTTTGGCTTTTTGAGTTCAAAATATCGGATATTTGACAACAACTGAGCTATCGAACAAAACTTCAAACAACTGGCTTAATGGCATTGCCAATGGTATACCCGCTAAAACAGGAAATCTATTCCCGCCTGATTCTGTACAATTTCGGCATTTTTATCGCAAACGAAGCGGCAGAAGAAAACCGGAAAAAGAAACGGGATGGCAGCAACAAGTATCTCTATGAACTTGACTTTTCTTCAGCATTAAAAACAGCCAGAAAGTTCTTCATGCGCAGGGATTCCGGCAGGCACATCGATATTATCCGGCTGATGATGAAATATGTCCACGCAGTGAAAGACAGGTTCCGGCAGTTTCAACGGCCTCTCCGTGGAATCAGCGCAATTCATTTTGGATATCGGTAAGTTCTGCAACTGAATATCCTTCTTTTTGGCAGATGGACAGCATCTGTCTTTTTGGCATATCTGTTTTTGGCTTTTTGAGTTCAAAATATCGGATATTTGACAACAACTGGGTTATCGAACAAAACTTCGAACAACTGGCTTAATGGCATTGCCTCTTGCCGTATATATTTTCTTCACTAAAAAAACTGGTATAAAATATTTTTCAATTATTTTATCATCAACTCGTTCTAGATAAATCCAATCATCTATACAACAATATTTTTGACCTACAAATGGATCTTTCTGTCCTTCGACAAAACATATAACTTCATTATTTTTCTTTCTGATACGTCTCCCATAACTAGGTGATACTTTATTTTGATAATATATATATTCTACAATTTTGTTCTCACAAACGACCTCTCTTCCCTGATAATCTATAAAACCAATCTTTCCATTTTCATATTGTAAAATATTTTTTAGGACTTTGACTACATGTCCATTTTTTGTTTTAATCCAAATATCACCTAAATCCTTTTTATATATCCATATTTGGCAAAATTCTTCAACCACCAATAGTCCTAGCCATAAAGAATATAATTCTAAATAGAGCTGTTGTACTACAAAAATACCAATTATACAGCCCATTAACAAAATTCCTCTAGTAACTATAAATATATATGTATATAATATTTTAAGTTTAGCAGGTAATAAGAAATGATATATCATATGATATATTATCAATGAAATAGTTATTGCTGATCCACACGCAACAATAACTATTATATTGGAATCCTTTAGATACAATTCTACAACATATAATATGCTTAGACTACCAATAACACCGTATAACATAAACAATATATATCGCTTTTCGCTTAATTTCACTGTTATTATATCTACGACAACTACAATGGCTATAGCGATTCCAAATTGAATTTCGACATTCATAGAAAAAAATACTATACACAACTTTGCAATTCCCCCCCATATTCCTATGCAGGAAACTATGCCTATTGTTTCCAATATATATCGAAAATAATTCCAAACATCTTCTTTATAATTTACAACTTCATTTATTTTAATTAATCTATACTTTACAACTTTTCGGTTTTTCCAATTTAACCTAGCTCTCAATACTTTCTGTACTATGCTGCCAAATGACAGTCCTAATAAAGTTGCTATAGCCGGTAATATTGAAAGCACAAGATTACCAACAGCCATACGCAACAAATCCAAAATTTTTGATATATCAGTGATTTCAAAAACTTTTCCGGCCTTTCGAACTGTAAAATATACTATTAAACCAATAAATTCGCAAACTGCAACAATGCATAGTATCATCTTATTTCCTTGTTTCTTTCGCATTTTCGACCGTAACGCTCCCTTGTTAACCATTTTCATCAACTTTACTTAATTTATATTGTACAATACATTCTCATTTGTAAACTCCTTTCATGCGATTCAATAGATTCCTCACGAACCAGATCTATACATACGCAATCTTCTCAATAATTTAAGAAACAAGATCAAGATGTATTCCATTCTGTATTAAACCATGCACCACGCTCACTTTTATTCATCTATCCATAGGTCTTTCAACCAATAAAATTCTTTATTGTTAAACGAAATTGCAATTGGATATTACTCATCAAATAAAGCCAGTTCCCCTAATACCAACTTGCGACTCAATAAATTTTGATGCCCTTTTTTCTTCATTTCTTCAATATAAGTTGAAAATGAATAATTTTCTTCTAACTCTGTATTTATGGTATGCAAAATTGGTGCTGTTAATATATTAGAAAATTGCACGAATAAGTTTTCTTTCAATCCTTCAATCACTATCGTTTCATCATTGCCCACCAATCTTTTTTTCATCAGCCTCTGTTAATCCTAATAGTTCTTTTAATTCTATTCTTTTTGCTAGATTCAATGATTTTGCCGTCTGATGATAATTATGAAGTGCTTGTATTGACCTTTTGCTCATAACATTTTCCTCTTTTCATTATACCAATAATAAACGCATTAAATGAAGACTTGCCAAACAGTTATGTTTACAGATAGAAAATAAAATCTCCCTTTAGTAGGAGTTCTACATATATTAAGACAGGGCAAAAAATCTTTTGACTTCTTACCCTTCTTCGACCCTTTTCGCATAATAATTCCGCAACAAAATACTCTCAAAAAAGATAATGTTTTCGCTCACGCTCTAAATCATGCTCCAGCATACCCCAGCATTGCATTCCGCAACTCATCCATTTTCTTCTCCGAATCTTTAATGTCCGTTCCAACAACGCCGAAGTAGAACTTGATCTTCGGCTCCGTTCCTGACGGGCGCACACAACACCATGCATTGTCAGAAAGTTCATAATATAATACATTGCTATTCGGAAGTCCTGTCTCTGTTACAGCGCCGGTTGCGATCTTAGTTCTTGTATCCTTCTTGTAATCGCGGAGTGCAAGCACCTCCCAGCTCCCGATTGTTTTCGGCGGGTTGTTACGAATTTCATTGTGTCAGGCACTCCTTGCATCCTTCTTTTTGGCAGATGGACAGCATTTGTCTTTTTGGCATACCTGTTTTTGGGCTTTTTGAGTTTAAAATATCGGATATTTGGCAACAACTGGGTTATCGAACAAAACTTCGAACAACCGGCTTAATGGCATTGCCTCTTGCAACAGTTCTGTGTGGTCGAAATATACATTTTAGCTCAGCTATGGTCCCAGCCTGGTGCCGCCCAAGATTTTTCGAACATGCTTTTCCGATTTATGGATTGATTTTCTTAAGTTGACGTTAGGTTACCCACATTGGGGCAGACCCCTTTAATCATTTTAAAATTCCTTATAATCATCTATATACTCTAACGCATCCTGTTTTGTCATACAATTATTAGTATCTAACATTTTACGTAATTGTGCTATAAGTTTAGCTGACTCATTAAATCCAAATGATTCTAGACGCATCTTAAATGGCTCATCCTTACCCCCTCCACCATAAAACCATCCTGTTGAAGCAAGATTTTTATTATCTGGTATCATTGAAATAAGTAATCTAATAGTTTCTTTTTTTCTTAGAGAATAATTTTTTTCAACAATCAATTTTCTAGTTTCACGGGCTTTCCAAACACCTTTCTCTTTAGAAATTGGATTGTCCCCTATCATAATAAATAATGGATTATTAATATCCATACATACTTTGGTAAGCTGATCCCCATACATATAGCATAGCATAATAGTATCATCTGGGACAAATGAAAGTCCTATTTCTTCATCTTTTGCCTCAACTATCGTATTCTCTTTGTATTCTGTAAAAACACCCTCTACACTTCTTCCTGGTTTCGTTTGGCTAAATTTCCAATATGAGTGTTCATCTAAGGCAAGATCGTTTAATGTATGTGGTTCCGCTTTATTTGATTCTTCTAGAGTAATTACTTTTTCTTTATATAAAAACTTATTTAAAAATTTTCCCATAACACCACCGCTTTTAATTTCACAACAAAATTATCTTAATAATTTTGTTATTGTTGATATAAACTTGCTTGTATCCTCATGCTCCATTATATCATCGCACAAATACATTATAATTTTTTCCTCTTCAATGCCTGATTTATATAAATTTGCAGTCAAAACCTTATACAAATTTTTTCCATCATTATCTACATTTTGCTTCGTACGTGGATCATTTTTATAATCTAATAAAATATTTTGCAAAGACCTTTGCGTAAAATATTTATCTCCTATAATTTTTATAAATTGCAAATCCGGACTATCTATAAATTTCGCTTTCAAATATTTTTCAATACTCGGAATTGGCAAAAAACATTTTGGAAGATCTTTATATTCTTCTTTTTTTGAAATATCCTGTTTAACATCTCCATCATAAATACTAATAATACGTTTACCGACACCTAATGTATTATTAGTAATCATATCATGATGCAACTGCAACATCTGATTACATCCACCTGCCGGCAAAACACAAATCAATTTGCTCTTTCCTAAATTATTAATTAAAACTTCCCACACCCCAAAGGTGTGTTGTACCTTGAAAATTCAATAATGTAAGCAATTAAAAAGGCACAGAACCCTGTTCCTTGGTATAATTGAATTGACAAAAAACAAAAAATCCAGGAGGTTTTCTATGCCAAGTTCAATTTTACCACAAAATCATGATGAACAGGAACTATATAATGCGATTTCTTCATTTTTTTATAAATTTCATCTCGGAAATCTTCTTCGTATAAAAATTTCATTGTGTCAGGCACTCCTTGCATCAATGCAAATTTCCGGAAGTGCGATTTCATCGCACAAGAATATTCATTGAGTTTAAAATATCGAATATTTGACAACAACTGAGCTATCGAACAAAACTTCGAACAACTGGCTTAATGGCATTGCTCCTTGGAGTATCTCTATGAACTTGACTTTTCTTCAGCATTAAAAACAGCCAGAAAGTTCTTCATGCGCAGGGATTCCGGCAGGCACATCGATATTATCCGGCTGATGATGAAATATGTCCACGCAGTGAAAGACAGGTTCCGGCAGTTTCAACGGCCTCTCCGTGGAATCAGCGCAATTCATTTTGGATATCGGTAAGTTCTGCAACTGAATATCCTTCTTTTTGGCAGATGGACAGCATCTGTCTTTTTGGCATACCTGTTTTTGGCTTTTTGAGTTCAAAATATCGGATATTTGACAACAACTGGGTTGATGACATTACCTCTAGCATCATTATAAAAACTTCATAATTTTATCATGTAATTTACCATTTGAAGCTAGAATATTATTGACACCTTTCAAGACATTATCTCCATTCCAATTTGTAATTTTACCACCAGCTTCTTCAAGAATCAATTTCGCTGCTTTATAATCCCATTCTTTTAAGTCGCATTCATAATATCCATCATATCGACCACACGCCACATAGCATATATCTAACGAAGCAGGTCCATTACGTTTTAAATCATGACATTGTTTTATTATTTTATTTGATATCATAAATATTTTATCTGTTTTAGTCTTATCATATGGACACCCAAATGCGATCAAACTATCCGATATTTTGCAAACATTAGACACAAAAAGTTTCAGCTTTTTAGCATTTCTTGAATTTAGTAAATACGCTCCCTGATCTTTTATACCTATAAAAAATTCTTTTGTTGCAAGATTGTATACAAAACCATATTCTGTAACTCCATTCCCTACTTTTGCAATTGAAACGCAATAACTCGGGTACCCATGAATCAAATTCGTTGTACCATCAATCGGATCAATCGCCCAATAGTCATAGCAATTAATAGATTGATAAGACTCCTCTGAAAGACAAGGAACATCATCAATAATTTTTAATCCATCTATCAACATTTGTTCAACATGAAAATCAATATTAGTGACAAAATCAGCTATATTTTTTTTAGAAACAGTTAAATTTTTTATATGTGATACACTTTGATTAACTTTTTGCAATAAATTATATACCGAAATAACCAAATTATCATGATCAATAATTACATTCTTTAACATAGAAATTCTCCTATTCAGCTTTTCCCCATGGAAAATAAAATTCTTTATCATCAACTATTTTCCAATGATAATTCGGTGCTTTTTTTGCATCTAACGCTACCTTTGTAACGGCAATTGCGCATGCTCGAATATTTTTTTCACAATATCCTAAATTTAAAAGTTCTCTTTTGAGTGCATATAAAAAATCGCCCGACATTACAAAATCGTCCACTATTAATAGTTTCACTTTTTCTTTTGATTCACAGTTTTTAAGAAATATTGGCAAATGAACCGTCCATTTTGTTGTTGATACAGTCATATAATTATCATCTTCTATTTGAATTTGTTTCTTTTCCCTTCTTTCAAGAAAACCTGTAAAAACAGGAATTTTATCTTCATAAAAATCACTTATTAATTGTGCTACTATTCCACCTTTTTGTCCCGGAGTTACTATAAATAAAGGCACAAACTTTTCATGTTTTAATTTTCTCCAAAAATATTTCGTTGCTGACTGTATATCTGACCATGTTACCGTTTTCAATTTTCTATTTTTTCTATTACTAGCCACTGTTAATATTACACCCACAGCACCTAATATAGTCCCTACAATACTCACTAATTCACTTATTATACTCATTGATACCTCCATCATACGGCAATATTTTTTACATATCTATAAAATGTACCTTTCTCCCCCAACCCCTCTCGTCCATCTTTTTTCAGTTTATCAATAATTAGTTTTACATTCTGCCCCGGTTCTTATCACGCTCCAATATCACATCTGCTATCCCAACAATAAGTAAGTCCCCCATCGTCGTATTCAGACATCTCTTAGAATATGTAAAAATTATCTTTTGTTATTGCATTGTGTTAGATCCCTTATTCATTGGATATTTGACAACAACTAAACTATCGAGCAAAACTTCAAACAACTAGCTTAATGGCATTGCCCCTTGTTTTCATTATATACTATTATTAATTTTCTCAACCCCACTAACAATATAATGTTGTTTTTTAAAAACAAGATTATATCCCTGTGTATTTATTATTTTATAAATTTTATTGTGTCAGACACCTCTTGTTTCAATCGTAATGATAAATCCGAAAATACTACACCAATTTCCAATATCACTAATCGAATAACTCATGACAAATTCCTTTTCTTTAGTACATATTTATTATATTATCAATCATCAATGCTCGATTGTCAACGTTCAAATAGCGGACAATATAAAATCAAACCAGAACGCCTCGCACGAGTCTCCTGTTCTCCAGACTGATTATCGTAGCTCGCCATAAAATCATCGTAATTCATTTTGGATATCAGTAAGCTCTGCAACTGAATATCCTTCTTTTCCGCAGATGAACAACATCTGTCTTTTGGACATACCTGTTTTTGGCTTTTTGAGTTCAAAATATCGGATATTTGACAACAACCGGGTTATCGAACAAAACTTCGAACAACTGGCTTAATGACATTGCCCCTTGTTATCATAAAAATTAATATTTTGTATTTCTGCCTCCAGTTCCTGAATTGAATTTTTTAATTGAATGGACAACCAGTTTTCGAACGGCTGAAGTATCTCCATCTTTTGGTGAACAATTTGTAAATGATTATAAACGAGCATGACATCACTATGTTTCTGATTAAGATTTCCAGTAAACAACTTATATGCTAACAGAAAATATGGTAAAGCGAATTTGATTTGTCCATCTGAAAGATATGTTGTTCCCATTCCATCAATGGTTTTAGCTGTCTGTGGATGTGATAAACCAAGTCTGCTTATTTCTACTTCAATTGCTTTCATGTAATAGTGCCGTGCTTTTTCTAATTTTCCCATATCGGCCAATATACTTGCTAAATTTGCCATTTCCAAAGCAAAATTTTGGTTCTTTTCTCCATATATTCTCTTATAGATATTAAGAGATTTTTGGGTGTATTTTATGGCATTATCATACTGTTTAAGTTTCCAATATACACTGCCGAGGTTATTATAGGTAATGGCAATATTTGAATTCATACAGCCAATCTGTTTTTCTTTAATTTTAAGAGCAAGCATTAAATATTTTAAAGCGGATTCTTCGTCATGCTTCTGATGGTATGCTTCCCCTATATTATTATAATCTGCTGCAATTTCAATATGGTCATCGCCCAATATTTTTAATTCGATGTTGATGCATTTTTGATACCAAGAAATTCCTTGGTCGTAGTCTCCATTTCTTACTAATGCCAATCCTAAATTATTATAGGCAATTGCAGTATCAAGGCTTTTTTTACCTAAGCTTGTCTCCAAAATACTAATAGCTTTCTTATGCCATTTGATTGCTTCCGAATAGCTACCAGTTCTTGTATGCAATAAACCAATATTATCATATTGTATTGCTGTCTCGGAGTGCCTTTTACCTAGATAAAGTTCTTTTATTTGAAGCGAATTCAAATAATTACTAAAAGCATTATCAAAAATTCCACAATCGTCATAACAGTCGCCTATTTTATCATACAAGTTTGCCATTTTTAATTTTAGATTTTCTGTTTTGGCAAGTCTAGAATAATGTTCGGCAATAGATTCTGCATGAATAGCTATTGGCATAAATTGTGATACACTATCAGCTTCCTCACACGAAGTAGGAAGATATGACTCTAACATATTAAAATCTAATTGGAGCCATTTGTTTACACCAGAATTATTTCCACCTTCAATTTCGTGATGCTTCCTGACTACTTCCTGAACAAGCCTATGAATATTGATATATTCAACCGTTCCACTAGCCAAAGAGTACGTTCGAAGCCCTGTTACAACCCGATTTAATGTTAGCTGTTTTGATAGTGCATTTTTCAGAGGATCCGGAAGCAGATTCCTCATTTCTGCGAAAAAATTCACGGGAATATTATCAGCTCCCATATAGGCACAAAGATTTAATAATTGCTGCGAACTATCTTCAAGTGCCGCAAATGAAATATTCCATGTTGATGTAACAATACTTGTATAATATTCTGGCGAGGCGTATTTGTCTGAAAATGCATCAACACTTGATTGTTTTAGCAATTCTAAATAATCAGAAATAGAGCAACGAACTTCTTTAATATATGCTGCTGCTTGTTCTAACGCAAGTGGTAAATAGCCTAAGCGCTTTATCAGTACAGTTGATTTTTCGGAAAAATCCTTGTACTTATAATACTCCATTTTACCTTCATTCGTTTTAGATAATCTCTTTTTCATGAAGATGAGTGCTTCATCTAAATCAAATACATCAAGAAAAAACGGAGTTCCATAGTCAAAACGAGTATTTCTTGTAGTTATAAGGATTTGTCCGTTTATTTTATCAGGTAAATAAGATAGTATTGTATCTACCGTTTCAAGGTTATCCAAAATTAGTAGCCAGCTACGATTTTCAGATAACCAAGCTTTGATGGCTCTCTGTAAATCACGTATATTATAATTCTTTGGTAAAAAAAGATTAAATTGCTGTACGAAAACAGAAAAACTATTATAAATAGAAGAACTGCTTTCTGCGTCTACAAACCAAATGCAAGTTTTATATTTATAATGATAATTATAGGCATACTGAATTGAGAGCTGTGTTTTTCCAATTCCTCCAAGACCTGAAATAGTTTGACAGATACTAACAGTATCATTTTTTTCTTTATTAAAAAGTGAATCAATACTTTTCAATACATCTATTCGTCCACTAAAATATTTATTTTGCTCCGGAAGATTATTGGTACACATGGTTTCATCTTGAAACGTATTAGGTCTACTAATTGCATAAAGACACACATTTGCTAAAAAATTAGCTAAACTTTCCCTATTTGCTATTGATAACAATTCTTTCTTGTTTGATTCAGAAATAGAAGAATCATATGTAATTATCATTCTCATATTTTCTAAAAAATCGTTAAGAAGGGAAGGGAGAATTTTAGAAACGATGAAGCGTTCAAAATACGCTTCTGCATGGTCAATTACTTCTTTTTTACTAGTACCTCGTTGAATTTCAAGCTTTACGTCTCTTTTCCCTTTTAGTAAATAACTGCATTCACCTTTTCCAGCATAATATGGATTGCCATTTTTATCTTTTAAATCTAATGGCTCATAGACACAAGCTAAAAGAATGTTAACTAAATCTTCATTAGTGAGTTTGGTGACATAAATCAATTCATTTGCAAGTTTTGCAAACGTTAACATATAATCGCTCCTTTCTTGCAACTTTCTGCAACTTCAAGTAAACGACATCTTATCCAACCTAAAATATAATTGAAATGTAAAAACAGAAATACCTTATACATGAAAGGAGAACACATATGTCCTATATTAGTAATTATGGTGAATTTATTGGCATTCTTATTTGGTTTTTAGGTGGCATAGATAACTTACTATTGTCTTTGATGATTTTTGTTACTATTGAGTGTTTAACGTCCGCCTTATGTTTTCTTTCCCTATACCAGTTTTCAATAAAGTCTATTGTCCGTTGGATTGCAAATAAATTCACTATATTTCTATTAATAGGCATTGCAAATACAATCGATACTTTCTTGATTCAAAGTGGTGAATCTTTACGGACAATTGCATTGTGGTTTTATATATCCTATGAATGTATTATTGTTTTAGATAATTCAAAAAAACTTGGCTTACCTATTCCAGAAAAACTTGTTGATTTTGTACATGGAATTCTGAAGGAGTCTGGGAACGGAAAATATGATGATTAATTTTTCATACAGGTTGCACATATCCAAAATTCAACCACCAATTTGGCTAATTATAATAGGTTGGTTATACTACGGATGAGCGTGATGCTCTCCACTCCCTGCTGAATCATTTCACTGGCGATGGAATATTATGCAGATATCGGCATAATATTCCATCGGAATGAATACAGAATGATTATTCCGCCGCACCGTAATATTCACATAATGATACAGTTTCCTTCCTTTGTTGTGAAAAGAGTGTATCAAAAAAATATAGTTGCGGACAGATACGAATGATTACGTACTTACCAACTAATATATATAATATCTTATAATATTTGTAAGGAAGTAGCTTTCTCAATTTCAATGGTTTTAAACCAATTTCATTATCGATATTTTCTTTATTATCTAAACATTTCATATTCCTCTCTTGAATTCAACATTCTCACCTTCTTATTTGTAATGTTAAACACCAATTGCTATCCTTCTACCATGTTTTCCTGTCTAATTGCTTCATTAATCAAATTCTGAATCAACTCCATCATCATACCACTTTCAAATATTTTATTTAACAATTCTTGTATTTCAAGCATTGAATTTAACTTTACAATTGTATTTCTTCTTCCACTTCCATATTCAGCAGCTATATCCGCATTCAGAACAACTGTTGCCGGATATGATACTGTACCATACTCAACAAACATCATTCTGTATTTATAATTCTCTATACCTTTTACTTTTAGATAAACCTCAAATTTCTTTTCCTCATTATTTTGTTCCCCTAACTTGTCTTGAATATCCACATGTACAGTTTCTTCACTATTTTGATATAAATTCAAATTAGCTAATCCTGTTCTTTTTGTGTAATCATAGGAAAAAATACGACCACTATATGGCTCAATCTTTCCCTCCACATAACCTTTTGTAACTTCCACTAATTCTTTTAACTTATCCTCAATCACTTTATCCGGAGTAAGTCGATCTACCAAATCAAAATTAAATTCCATTGCCATTTCTATATCCTCCTCATACATCTTTTATCTCACACATAATCGGGAAATGATCACTTATTTCTTTATTAGGATGCATATTTTCATCCATAAGTTTCGCATAACTACACGATGTCAAAATTTTCAGACTTTCCCTTTTAAATTCAGGTAAAATGTCTTTGCTCAGAATAATTTGATCAAACATATACCACATTGGATTATGTAATTTTGCCTGATTATAATAATAAGTTCCTGGTGGGTATGAAAAGTCTCCCATCAAATTCCACATTGGATTATAAAATTTTCTATATTCAACATTGCGTACCTTTCTAGTCGGTCGATCCTCCAAATTCAACTCGGGTAAACCATGAAACCCATTAGCATTCAAACAGCCGTTATCGTATGGCATCTCATTCATATCTCCAATAATAATCGTTTTTTGCGAGTGAATTCTTTCTTCTGCCTTTTTTATATCTTCCATAATCGTATGAATAATTTCAAGACGTTCATCTCCCCCATCCCCATACATGTTGGAAAACAAATGAACACAGCAAATAATATATTGACTTTTTATAACTTGTATTGAATAATAACTTTCTTGAATATCGGGTTCAATGTCCTTATAGTTACACCAAAAACTTATTCTTTTGCAACCAATTGTATTCTGTAAGGTCAAAGAAATTCCTGCTTTATCAAAAAGCATTTTTAACTCATCTTCGTTGTCTTCATACTCAGCCATAACCAATACATCTATGCCATTATCTATAACCAGATTAACAATATATTCATTCACATTATTACTATGTGTATTCCAAAATAAAATTTTCAAATTGTATCCCCACACTTAAAACTCGATACCATTTTCTTTATAGTCATCACAACGAATATACAACTTTAGAACAATAGCAGCATTTCATCTATCAACAAGTTTTCCAATATCTTACTTTCCCAGCAGGAATAGTTACATAAATACTGTCATTCCATTTGCAGTTTAACCTACCGGACACTCGTTGTAAGCAGAAATACCTTTAAAAATTTCTTCTTCAATCTTTGAAAAAAGCTTCTGTATATGCTCACGGTCTATTTTACGATCCTGCTTTAATGACTGAATCAACTATGTCTAAGTAACAATTGTTACATTCAGTTGGATGATGAGATCTCTGTACTCAAAAATTTTAATTCTATTGCGCTTACTAATATGTGATTTTCTGTTTCCTTTTGATATTTCTATTATACCACAAAGAACACCTCAAAAGAAGTGGAAGCCCATAAAAATTGCAAAGTTTAACTCTACCGTCCATTGAACAAAAAAATTCACTTTTTCTTTTCCAATCCGCATTTTGTCGTTCAAATTCACACTTCATTGTATTTTTGTTTAATTTATGATACTATACAAACAGTTGTTAGCACTATCTTGTTATTATAAATAACTTTTTCATTATTATAGCCCCAGAAAGGAAATCACCATGAAAAAACTCTCCACTGCCATCCTGGCGAACCTTATAACCACGAACCGTAAAAAACTCTCCATGACACAGCAATCTCTTGCTGATGCAACCGGAATCAACCGTTCCCTAATCTCTCGTATGGAAAAAGAAGACTTTCTTCCTTCCTCATTAAAAAAGTTTATATTTTTTTAATGGGATCAGCCCCCTTTTATCTCAATGCCTTTTAGCTTCTCTAGCTTAACAGCACTTTTTTTAAAATTATTATAACACTGACAACACACAGCTTTTCGTATTTTGTTCTATTTGGGG
>OCHA01001912.1_pt1 | contig 13979 bp, 10 predicted proteins | sample 1538591 | NCBI WGS metagenome assembly OCHA01 (sample SAMN04571710, study PRJEB22368) | human gut metagenome | biome: human gut; material: stool | host: Homo sapiens | place: Luxembourg | collected 2012-09-06 | reverse complement strand
ATACAGGTACTATTGTAAAGATTATTAAAAATATTGTTAATAAGTATGATTTGGAATACATTACAAAACCAAGCTCCGGTGTAAAAATCATTGGTTCCGAGAACAGAATCAGAAAATTATATGTGGAATATATACTGTCCGCTAACTTTAATGAATATGTCACTTCCTTTACCAAGGAAGAACGTTCTATTTTTAGTAACATTGATTTGGACTGGCTTAGAAAAATTACCATTGACCAGTTAAATAGTCATTTTGTAAAAACCAGTGATTATAATATGAAAAATATTATTATTCATCTTGCATTAATGACAACCCGTGTTCTTGGTAATCATTATATTAACCTGTATAATATAACACCGGATTCTTCTATTATGGGATTGATTAACGGATTATGCCGGGAAATCGAGGGAAAATACGATATTATTCTGTCTCAAAGTGAAAAGAATTATATGTATCTCCAGCTTATTGCCAATACTCATTTAGATATTACTTATATTGACGATGAGAAGCTTCGGGATTCCATTAATCAGATGCTTGAGGTTATTTATACTGATTTTAATTTTGACTTAAGAAATGACGAAATTTTGTGTGCGGATTTATTCAGGCATCTTAAGTCTATTTTTACCAGTAAACTTTATGATTTAAACAGTAATAATCCTTTGCTTGAAACCATAAAGACCAATTATCCTTTAGAATATGAGATTACACTTACTGCTATTGCCAAAACTTTTGTTTTTGAACCTTATGTTTTAAAGGAAGATGATGTAGGCTATGTTTCAGTTTATATTGGAGCTGCCATTGAGAGATGTTATTATAAATCCCAGAAAAAGAAAAATGTTATTCTTGTTTGTGGCAGCGGTCATGCAACTACACGAATGCTTGAAACAAGACTTAACATAGTTTTTCCGGACAAAATTAATATTGTAAAGTGTTTGTCCTATAATGAATATTCAAGCTACACTAAGGAAGATGTGGAAGATATTGATTTTGTTATTACAACTATTACTTTAGATAATAACCTTCTTCCGTCAGTTATGGTTGATTTCGCTTTAAACAATAAAGATGTGGAATCTATCAACAGACATTTGTCTAAGATGCTTCATAAACGTCTTCAGATGTTTGAGCACTTTTTTGATAAAGATTTGTTTATGCGGCTTAAAGGCAATACCACCAAGGAAGACGTTATAAGAACCATGTATCAGAAAACTTACGACAAAGGTATTGTAGACGAGCGTTTTATTGATTCCGTACTAAAACGTGAGGAAATTGGCAAAACAAATATGAATGACGTTTTTGCCCTTCCACACCCTATGGAATTATGTGCTACAGATACCAAGGTTGTGGTGGCTCTGTTAGACAATCCTATTAACTGGAACGAAAGCAACATGATTCAAATTGTGTTTATGCTGGTAATAAAACAGGGTGAGCAAACAGATTTTGAGCATTTATATGATATTTTTATTGAAATAATCAGTGATAGCAAGCTACAGCAAAAAATTATAAATTCTCAAACCTATGAGGAATTTATGGATGTGCTCTACGATGGCATAAGTATAGATTAAAGTTAAAAATACCCGGATATAGCGACTAAATAACTATATCAGGGTATTTTCTATAATTCTTCTGTTTTATAAGTTGTATATCCCTCGTAATAATAACTACAATCAATGCCTTTCACATGAAGCAGAACTGATACTTTAATTATAACATATCTTTTGGCAAATACCTGTATTTTATTAAACAAGATTAAAAATATTTATAAGGAATATTAAAGCCAGTCCGTAGTATGTTACCACTGCCACTAAATCATTTACGGTGGTAATCAAAGGGCCTGATGCAACTGCCGGGTCAATTTTAATTTTGTGAAAAATCATTGGTATTGCAGTTCCCACAATACTTGATATAACCATGGCAACTAAAAGGGATACTCCCACACATGCTGATATTAAAAATGCGCTGCCCCATGCATAATGCTTAAAAACATGAATGTATATACCTAAAAATGCCAGTGACATTATTCCTAAAATGGAGCCGTTAAGCAATCCCACTCTTACTTCCTTAACCAATAGCGTAAGTTTTTGCTTTCCTGTCAGCTGTTCATCCATTAACACCCTGATAGTTACTGCAAGGGACTGGGTTCCAACGTTTCCTGCCATATCGAGCACCAGAGACTGGAAGCATATAACTATCGGTAAAACTGCCACTACTGATTCAAACATTCCCACCACTGATGATACCGCCATACCTAAAAATAACAATATAATCAGCCATGGAAGCCTTTTTTTACTGCTTTCAATAACCGGCTCTTTCAAATCTTCTTCCGCTGTAAGACCACCTAACTTAGCGTAATCTTCTCCCATTTCATCATCAACTAATTCTACAATGTCATCTGAAGTAATTACACCTACTATTTCTCCGGTAATCTTAAGCACCGGTATTGAATCCTCTGAATACTCCACAATCTTGTCCATACACTCATCTATCAGGTCATGCTCAAGAAGATACGGATATGACTGGCTGATTATTTCAATTAATTTATCGTCCTTTCTTGCAAGAATCATATCTTTTAAATCAATTGCCCCAAAATATTTTTCATTATCATCAACAACATAAATTGTGGAAATATTGTCGTTGTCTCCTGCCTGTTTTAAAAGCTCCTTAGTTGCCTCCCCAATAGTTAAATGATTGTGAATGCATATATAATTAGTTGTAATGCGGCTTCCGATTTCATCCTCGCTATAGGACATAATCTTTTGCACATCTTCCTTTAGATTTTCATCAAGATGCTTTAAGATTTTTTCCCTTTTATTTTCATCAAGACTTTCTATTAAATCAACTGCATCATCGGAATCCATTAATGATATTACTTTTACTGCTTTTTCTAATGTTAATTCATTAAAATATTTTTCTATATCATCAATATAAGTGAAAATCTCTGCAACATGCTTTGCCCCTAAAATCCTATATATATGTTTTCTTTCATTTTCAGTAAGGCATGTTAAAGCCTCTGCAATATCATTGTAATGGTAGTTGTCAATTCTTTTTGCCAGTTCTTTTTCAGGCAATGTGCTTCTCATTAAAGCTACAAGCTCTTTAACATAGTTCTTTTTTTCAAATTTTCTTGTTTTCATTTATGCCTCCTTACTTTTGTGCATATAACCACTCATCTATATGATTTTATTTTTGCACACAAAAAATACACCACTTAAAGTGGAACCTACAGTTACATGTTGTGATGTATGCTATAATTCCCTGTGGTGTATAAAAAGACATATGAATAAAAAGTAACTAACCCAATTTCACAGACAGCCACTTCTTATTGTTCATTAATTTAATACCACAGCTACTATATAGCCTAATACTATCGCAACTATCCATGAAACTCACCTCCGTTAACTTTTTTTACTATTAGAGTTTAACACTCTGAATTTTCTTTTTCAACCTAACGTAATTTTGTTTTTTCACTATTTTATAAACTTTTGTTCCACTACATCAAACAGTCCTATATCCGTTATTTTTACTTCTGGTATAACCGGTAATGACATAAAACACAATGTCATGGTTGGTTCTACATTAGGATTTACCTTAAGCCTATCATAAGCAATATTATGAATTTTTGTTAATTTATCCCTAACCCACTCACCGCTTTTATCGCTCATTAATCCTGCTATTGGAAGAGGCATGGATTCTAAAACCTCTCCGCCATCTACCACAACAATGCCGCCTTCTAATTCTATTAACTTAGATACTGCAAATGCCATATCTTCATTATTAGTTCCTACTACAATTATGTTGTGGGAATCATGTGCCACTGTTACTGCAACGGCTCCTGTCTTTATTCCATAACCTTCTATAAGTGCCGTTGCCACGTTGCCTGTCATCTGGTGTCGCTCAACTACTGCCACCTTTGCCACATCAATATTTTTATCAAACTTAAAATCTCCATCTTCCCCACGATTAATTTTCATTACCTTTTTCTTTGTAACAACGCTATCCGGCAAAATTCCTATTACCGTAGCCTTGTCAGATTCTAAATGCATTTTTAGTTTGTCAATGGAAAAATCTTTTACTTTAACACTTCCTGCCACCTTTTGGATTCCAATATGCTTTGTGTCTGCCAAATAGTTGCCCTTATCTGCCACCAGATTTCCTTCAATCCAAACCTTGTCAATTTTGAATTTTTCCAAATCATCCACTAAAACAATATCTGCTTTTTTGTTTGGTGCAATGGCTCCCCGGTCATCTAAGTGGAAACATTCCGCTGCATTAAGAGTTGCCATCTGCACAGCTGTAATAGGGTCAATTCCATTTTCAACGCATATACGAAGTTTTTCGTCCATATCTCCCTTTTCAAAAATTGTCACTGGCTGTAAATCGTCGGCACAAAGAATGCAACGTCTGGAATTTTGTTCATTTACCCCTTTAAGCAACATAGGAAGCTCTCTACAGGCAGAACCATAACGTAGCATAACGTACATTCCATTTCTAAGTCTCTCCTTAAGTTCCTCCAAGGAACCGCTTTCGTGGTCTGTATGTATTCCTGCTGTAACATATGCAGACAAATCATCCCCTTTAAGCCCCGGAGAGTGACCGTCTATCAGCTTTCCTGCCTGATGACAAAGACTGATTTTTTCAATGACTTCTGAATCTGTGTTTATTACTCCCACAGTGTTCATAAACTCTCCCATGCCAAATACTTTATCCTGATTAATAACTTCACTAATAGCCTTTGAATCCACAACTGTTCCTGCATGTTCCCATGGTGTACATGGCACGCAGGATGGAAGCATGTATTTAATATTAAGGGCTGCATTTTCCCCTGCCTTTACCATATAATCAAAGCCGTCCATACCACATACATTCACTATTTCGTGAGGGTCAGCAATAATGGTAGTAGTTCCGTGAGGTACTACCAAACGGCTGAACTCTTCCGGAGAAACAAAGGATGATTCAATGTGAATATGACTGTTAATAAATCCCGGTAGGGCATATCTGCCTTCTGCATCCACTTCTTTTTCTCCACTGTAATTTCCCACTGCTGCTATTTTTCCGTCTGAAATGGCAATGTCTCCTTCAATAATTTCGTGGGTAAACACATTAACTATTTTGCAGTTTTTTATTACCAGGTCTGCCGGCTGTCTTTTTGCGGCAATGTTGATTCTTTTTTTGATGTTATCATGCATATAATCTTCTCCTCTTTATATATAATTGTTTAACATTTCTTCCACTAAACCTCTTATTTCCCCTGCTACCTCTTCACAATATTGTTTTTTCAAACCGGCATTAACACCTACTTCTGTTAATTCCTTTATTCCCGGATTTCTGCCATTCCCTGCTACCGTTGTAGTATGCTCTCCATAGTAGGTATTGCTATAGGTCAAATCATATGCCGGGCTAAGCCGCCAAGTGCTAAGGTTCCAACAGGACGTTCATTATAAAATACATTTATTATTTCACTTGTTTTCATTAATTACCTCCTGAATGTTTTTGTATGGAACCTGTGAAAATATTTCCCTTAATTCATTAACCACATCCAATGCCGTTGCTATTCTTGTTAAACTTAGCAGTGAAATCTGCCCTGTGGTTTCAAAACGTTTTATGGAGCCATAGCTTACTCCACTGATTTCAGAAAGTTTTTTTTGGGAAATACGACGCCTTTTCCTTATATTCTTAAGTCTGTCTGCAATTTTCAAATTAATTTCTTCAGGGGTTTCCCATATATAATTTTGCATCAAGTTGTCCTTCTCCTTTATGGATAATATTTTATCCATTTCCCGTGTCAAACATTATGCCTTCCTCCCATTAACTGATTTTATTTTCCCACACGCTGTATCCCTGAGTTAATGCTGATTCATAAATGGGATGTAGTCTTTTATAAAGAACCTGACTAAAATTATCCGGTTCAATCCCTTCTATGTACAATTCGTCTAAAGGCCATATTGAATTAAGATTATATCTTTTACAATCGTTAAAAAGCCGCCCTGCATATTCATTACTATGAACTGTTCTATTTAACAGATATTGCCGGTAAGCAAAGCCCCCGTAGTAGTTTTCCCATTGGGGAAGTCTGTTGTTTTTGGCAGAATTAAGATTTCCCTTGACAGGAACCAAATTCCAAAGCTCGTCATTTGCCACGTAAGACCAGGGGATAAAGTGGTCAATATCGTATTCGCCATTAAGGGGAGCGTTAGAATAAATATCACTAAACTCACCGCCATTTATTTCCATTACACAATCCCAAAGCTTTCGGGCTTTTTCAAGCCTGCGTTTTTTATCCTTTTCAGGCTCCAACTTATATATAATGCCAGGCACACCGGGATTTCTGTCCTGAAGATATTTTAATTTTTTCATCTTAATCCAGCCACGAATTGTTACCATATTATCAATGAAAAAGTTTCTCCAAGAGTTATTTATTATGATTTTTTTGTTCAATCCTGTACCCTCTTCTATTTTATATGGTAGACATTCTTTTTTATCCACCATATCGAAATATGTTATCAGGTGTTTCTTATTATTCCACAAAGTATCATTTCCCTTAATTTCTTCAATGAAGGGTGACAATATACGATATGGCACGTTTTTTGCCAAATCCATCATCTCTTTTTTAACACACTGTCTGTTGGATTTTGTCTTTTCAATTATGATATCTCTAGCCTCATCATTTTTGATATCCACAGTCTGTCCCAACTTGTTGACAGCCCGTTCTAAAATATCTGAACTGCTTCCGTCCTTGTTTTTAGGGCCAAGTCTTAAGTGATATTCACTAACTGCATACCATGCATCCGCTATCATGCCTGCAAAAATTTCAAGAAATGTTGGTGTTTCCTCTCCTCTTGCTACTAGCTGCATTATGGAATCTAACCAGAAAAACTTGTAACACTGCGTGGTATTATCCAGCATTTTTGAGAATTTCTTTACGTTTAGACTGCAATAATATTCTATTAAATTTTCCATGGCGTGCCCTCCATCAGTATGATTCTATGCAAGATATTTATGTGTTCAAACCGGTCATGCATTATATTTTTTTACATAACCGACTTTTTATTATTTATATATTTTCTCTGTATATTCAGGTGTCACCTTGGTTAATATGGTGTTATATAAATATTTATGTCCATCTATTGTTGGCATCATACAATTATTGTACAACTGTTCTGCTATTTCATACACTGAGTAATCTATTGCATTACTGTACACTGTTTCTCCGTCTTCTAACACAGCATAGGCTCTTGCTTTATACTCTGCAGTATATGCCTCTTTGCTATTTGCACCATACGTCATAGTTTCTACATACGTAGTTGTATTATCTGTTTTTTTCCAAATGCCCTTTTGTGTTGTATTATAACTCCTTACAAACTGACCCTCCATTCCAATTTTCAAATGGTCAGATGTTATTCCTGTTTTTTTCCCATTATATTTTAACAGACCATAAATCAAACCAAACTTAGTTACTTTTTTATTATTAATACTGTCAGTTACTTTTGCCACTATTTTCATTCCACCAATTTTGGTATTTATACAAACTCCCTCTATTTTTATTAAGCCTTCTAATTCTGCAGTTGTCTCCTGATTTACTTTAGTTTCATTTACAGTTGTTGTTTCCTCCGATATATTTGTATTTTTAAACAATATCGTAACGCTTTCTTTGTTATAATAATCCACCACCTTTAGTGTGTGGTATCTGCCACTTGACAGGTCAGCATCAGATATATTTACAAAGGCTCCAGCCTCCGGTGTCATATTTTTGTCATCCCATGTCACTGATGAAAACTTTGCTGCAAGATTTAATCCTACATAAACCTTTCCTGCCTCGTACTTTATCAATACCAATTTTGTTTCACCGGCTGTTACGCTATACTCCAATGAATCATTGCCTATTACTTTTGACCATGTAGTATTACCTGCAGGTTTTGTAGTTGTCACATTTTCCTTAGTTGTTGGTACTACTATTGATTCGTCCGGATTGCCTGGTGCATTTGTTATCTTTTTAAATCCTTTTTCAGATACTGTTCCGTGTTCACTAATTATATTAAATGCAAACACTATGTATTTATCCTTATATGAAGTCAAATCTATATCCTTTGACCAATACCCATTATTTTTACCAAGTTCCTGTCCTATATATCCTGCAATACTGTCATTATTATAGGCTTCTGTTGCCTCCTCTATAGTATCATATATGTGATATAAAACTATTATGTTGGAAGCACTGTCATTTAACGCTACAAATGTTGCCTTATATCCATTCATTGTCATATAAAGATTGTCATTGATATAACAGTCCCCGGCTGATGCCCAACATGCATACAATGTTATGTTTCCATATACATCACTGTCTATTTTTTCTATTTTGTTTGAATATGATGCATCTGTGTACCACCCCCTAAACACACTGTTTTCTTTTCGTGGTGTTGGCAGGTCTATGGTTTCACCATACACATATGAATTTACCATGTTGTTACATGTGCCACCATTTAACTGATAAGTTATATTATATTTTCCTCTGTCATAATATATTTTCAAATGTGTTCCTCCAGATTTTATGGTTCCTTCCAACACACTCTTTTCCTTATTTATAATATAACCTTTTTTCTCTGTTGGTGTTATCTGCACTTTTTCATTATTTTTACCATACTGTATGTCAGTTCCTTCCAAGTCATACTGACCACTTACATTTTGCACATAATACTCTACATAGTATTCCTGTCCCTTCATCTGGCTTTCTGTTCTTATAGTCATCTGGTTTGGTGCTGCGCTAAATTTTGCTCCATCAGAAAACTGTACTGTTTTTATTTTACTGTCTGCATTATACACTGCGTAAGTTTTCTCGCCATTTGAATCTTTAAACACCATACTTAACTCTGTATTTGAAGTAATGCCTGTCTCAGGTGTTCCTGCCTTTTGCAATGATTTTATAAATTGATAAATATGTGCATTTGTCTCACCATTTTCCGGTGTTGATCCACCCCATCTGTCAAATCCTCCGTCAGGATCAGCCATAGCCAGATACTCACTCCATATATCGTTCCATGATTTTGAATTGCCTTTATTTTTCAGCGTTTCTATACTGTTCTTTATGTATTCCTTGTTTGTGGCAAGATAATATGAACCTGCTGTTATAGGCAAAAGCTGAATTCCCTGAACCATGGCAGGATCTGCTGAAAACCATGTTGCATAGTCATATTTTCCACTCCATACAAGAGAGGCCATATTGTTTTTTATCTGATTTGTTCCCTGTTTTACATACTTGCTATCCAGCACATCCTGATCAATATCAAACCAATATGAATTGATGGCAGACAATTCTGTTGTATATAAATAGATTCCCAAATCTTTTATTTTCTCATTGTCACTTGCCATTCCGTATAAAATCACTCCATACCAGGCATTCATTGCCTCAGATGTTGACTCCTGATTGTTTCCACTTTCAGGATCTTCAAATCCTGATGCCCATGAGTGGCCCTCAAAAGGCGAAAAGTTTCTCATATATGGATATCTTGAATCCTTGCTGTTTTGCTTTGTACATGCTATATCGTCAATTAATTCTTCTATAACAGGTGCATATTTTTTAAGCCACTGTTTATCTCTTAATCCCACCTGTGCTGCTGCTGCAATAAAATATCCATAATGAAAATGATGATCGTTCATCTGGTCAATGGAATTATAAGATGATGGGAAACTAAACAAAGAACCTATGCCATCATCATAGGCAAAATACTTTCCATCTCCATCGCCTGAGTATGTAAACCAGTCTTCCAAAGATTTTTCCATTGCCCTTAAAATGCGTTCACTGCTTTCTGTATCATTTACATCCTCTGCTGCTGCCAACATATTTGATGCACGATTTAATTGCTTTCCATACGCATATGGGTCTCCATTAGTTTCATCTACGCATAATTCATAATTACCATTTATCGGCATTTTTGATGTCATGTATTCATTTACATATTCTTTTAACTTGCTTTTGTCATTGTCTGCTACTCCTGTTACAAAAGGAAGTACACCTGAATATTTAAGTTCTGTTGTAAATGATGAACCCTTTACAAACTTTACTGTTCCTCTTAAGGTTCTTGCTGTATTTTTCATGTATGAAATATTTGTCTTTATATTTTTGTACTGATGTGGCATTATGCCCATTATTGTTCCATCAACTGTGCTTTCGCTTTTTTTATCAACTGTATAAATGTATTTTGTAGACACAGTTGAAACCTGCTGATTATATGTGTATTCAGCTTTTGTATCTGTTATAAAATTGTAAGCATATGCTTTATATTCCTTTGCAATTGCCAATGCTTCTGCATCACTTCCATCTGACTCTGTAAGCCATGCCATTGAAAAATATGCTTTCTGCTCTGATGAAAATTCTATATTAATATTTCCAACACTACTTGAACTATTGTCTGTCTGTGTCAGTGTTGTTCCCTTAGGCAGATATATTCCATAATAATCATATTTTGGATAGCCGTTTTTTTCATCAATGTCATCATATACTTTTAGAACTACATATGACGATTTTTTAAGAGTTGTACCATCATAATAAATAATCTTTGAATCAACATCTTTTCTGTATTTTGCAACTGTCAGCTTTTTGCTGTTCTTTAATGTAAAAAATCCAAAGGGACTTCCCTGTACAATTGTTGTTTTCAGATATTGACTGTTATCATTTTTGTTTTCCAAAACCACATCATATGTCCAATCAGATATTTTATCTACCTTTGCATTTTCCGTGGAAAAGTCCGGTCTTACGGAAAAATCTGTATAATCTCCATTTGTAGTAAGAGTCATAACGCAATATGTAGAACCAATTCTTGTACTTGGCTTTGATATCCACATACCATCTTTCGCAGCTTTAAATGCCAATGGATAAGTATACATGCTACCAGAATACTTATTATTTCCATTAAAATTCCACATTGCAGATGTTCCCCAGTTATTTGTATCAAAAGCTCCATTGTTATTATCATAATTATCTGTTGTAAATCTTGTTACATTGCTATTACTTTTAGATGGCAGTTTTGATGCATCACTTTGCAACGCCTTTGGCAATCCTTCTGCAATACTTCCACTTCCCATATATTTTGTCTGTTCTCCTTTTACTGTAAATAAATTTGGCACTGATATCCCTCCAAATGCCATTGACAAACATACAATTACACATACTATTTTTTTTAATGCTTTACTCATAAATATCTCTCCTCTAAAGAACTATTAACATTTTTCAAAAAAAGCAACTCTATTATCAGTTATAAAACAAACTTAAATATAGTACAAGATGCTTGTTTTTAAAATTTATATGCATTTTTCATCTTATATCACTATTTCTTTTTCCATCTTGAAAGGGCTAAACTTCATAATAACAGGTCGTTGTCTGAACATCTGACTTTTTGCTTATAACTTCTTAACCTTAAAAGTTATTGTTTACTTTATGAATACATTTTTGCCACTGCTATCAATACGTTTTTATTTGTTCTGTATATTTTTTTAAATTCACTATTTTTTACAGGTGCAGGCATTGGACCTGTTTCCAATGTGCAGTTTAATATATTTCTATCATCCAGATAATCACTGAATGTTCCATACTGCGTCTCACCACTTATTATGTGGGTATATTTTGTCATGGAATAAAGCATATTACTAAGTTTTGTATGCTTTCGATGGTACATAACTTCACCTGCCTGATGATAACAAATTACTACATCAGGTTTCACCTTTTCCACAACAAATATCTGTGCCTTTGTTTCCGGTGTTGTCGTTGCTTCCTGATGTGCTGTTGTTACATCGACTGTTGCTGTCTCCGCTTTTACCTCCGTAAAATTAATTCCCAACGCAATTATTCCCATTAACATTAGTAACTTTAGCGTTTTTTTCATCCGTTCCTTCCTTCCAATTTTCCGCTTGCTATTATGATGATACAATTATACTATATAATGTCTGATAATTTTATTCTTTTTTACGTTTTAGCCGTAATATTTTCGATGCAATACCGTGTTCATATATATTTTTTTAATAAAAAAACTACCAACCTTCGCACCAGAAAGCAGGTAGTTTATACTTAATATATTTAAACAGTTAAACCCAAAATTGCATTGACATACAAAAATTGCTTTAACTTCATAAAAAACATATCCTTTTTCATCTTCAGTTACAACATCAAATTCACCATTGTTATGTTCTTTAGGATTGTCATAGTAATATTTTCCTATCTTCCCAATAACCGGCTCAATCTCTCCCTTTCCGTTTTTTCTAATCAGATACTGGCGACATATCGACTCAAACATATGGGGAACATACTGTTCTTCAAAATCTTTTTCTATATATTTTTTATAAAATACATTGGAATCCATAATATTCATCTGAGATGAGTATTTAAAGATATACTTGTAATAAAATAACGAAAGATTATCAGAAATATAATATCCTGTCTTTCTTTTATTGTTTTCATCATTTATGGGACTTGTTTTTATAACCACTTCCATCTTCATTAATTTGTCAAGCACGTCCACGAGCGTTGGTTCGCTAGAGACATGAGATTGTGATAATATGTCACTATATTTGTGATACCCTTTTGCTAACGCTTCAAAAACTTCATTTGCATTTACTATTTTTGAAATTTCAGAATTTAAATACATTGATACTTCATTTTTCAATCTTGCTCCCGGCGAAGCAATAAGTTCAATAATGTTCTCTTTTACACTCTTAGAATCGTCCACTAATCTGTTGTAATATGGTATACCACCAAATACAGAATAAATTCTTACTCTATCCTCTTCTGAATATTTAGGATAAAACAATGAAGACTCATAGTAATCCATCTGTCGCAAGTTAATTGTCAAATCAACTCGTCCATATAAAGGATTTGAATGTTCTAAAAGTGACCTCATTACATCAACATACGAACCTAATATTATCAGCGATAATTTAGATTTATCTCTATACTTGTCAATTAATGCCTGCAATATACTGTCCATACCACTAACTGATTCCCTTATATATGGATACTCATCCAATACCAAAATCATCTTCTCTTCTACAGCTAACTCAAAAATGTATTTAAGTACAGATTCTATATTTGTAAAACCTAATATTTTTTCTGGAAATTCTAGTAAAAATGTGATAGAATTTTGATAATAGGAGGAAAAAGAAATGAAACAAAAAAAATTTTTTATAATAGGTTTGATATTATTAGCAGCTATCTCATTTATAATATTCATACTAGTATCAGGTAGTGGTAACAAAGGTAGTGGTAACAAAGGTAATGTTGAAACACCAAAAGCCATTAATGACATTAATGACGTTATTAATACTATAAATAAAAATAACAAAAATGTTTTACCCGAACTTGAAACTATGAAAGTAGATATAAAGAATATTGATGAAGTTACTAGTTATACTGGATTAAAAACAAATGATGGAATCGAATCAATTGTTGTATCAGAACCATTGATAACAGCACAAGCTTATTCAGTTGCTATTGTTAAGGTTAAAGACAATGCTGATGTAGAAAAAATTAAACAAGAGATGTTAGATAATATTGATATGAGACGTTGGATTTGTGTTTCTGCAGAACAATTATATATCACAAATAGTGGTAATGTAATATTTTCTGTAATGGCTGATAAAGATGTTGCTAAAGCAGTATATAATGATTTTAAGAAATATGTAAATAATAATATTGGAAAAGAATTAGAAAAATCAAATGACGAAGAAAAATAATGAAGAACCTTTTAAGGTGCCTTTTTAAAGGAGGATAAGATGTTATTTAGTAGTATTAGTTTTTTATATTATTTTTTACCAGCATTAATAATTATATATTTTATAACACCTAAAAAATATAAAAATATTATTTTATTAATTGCATCTTTATTATTTTATCTTTACGGAGAACCTAAATATGTTTTTTTAATGATTGCAGAAATTATTATTGCTTATATAGGTGCTATTTTAATTGATAAATATAAAAATCAAAGTGAAAATATATT
>OCHA01001906.1_pt1 | contig 14065 bp, 9 predicted proteins | sample 1538591 | NCBI WGS metagenome assembly OCHA01 (sample SAMN04571710, study PRJEB22368) | human gut metagenome | biome: human gut; material: stool | host: Homo sapiens | place: Luxembourg | collected 2012-09-06 | reverse complement strand
GCCACCCCCGGCACGCCCCAGCCTCATCCGCGCAGCACCCCGATCGACCTGACCGCCGCGCACGCCATCCCCGCCGCCGACAGCACCACACCCAGCACCCCCGAGCAGCCGGCCGGCAACACGGTCGAGCACATCGGCGCAGTCGTGTACTTCTCCTCCGCCTCCGAGAACACGGCCCGGTTCATCGAGTCCTGCCAGCTGAGCGGCATCGGCATCGCCGTGTACCGCATCCCCCTCAAGCCGGGCTCGGCGCCGCTCAACGTGCGCGAGCCGTACGTGCTGATGGTGCCGACCTACGGCGGCGGCGACGCGAAAAAGGCCGTGCCGCCGCAAGTGAAGCGCTTCCTCAACAATCCAGCGAACCGCGCGTGGATCCGCGGCGTGGTCGCGTCCGGCAACACCAATTTCGGCACCGCATACTGCGCGGCAGGTGACATCATCGCCGCGAAATGCCGCGTGCCGTTCCTCTACCGTTTCGAGCTTATGGGCACGCGCGAAGACACGCGCAAGGTGCGCGATGGACTCGTGCGCTTCTTCCGGGACCACCGCGGCTGAACGCGCCACAATCACCGTTATTCCAGTTACTCCAAGGGAAAACTATACTCATGACTGACTTCACCGACACCGAGCTGCCGCTCGACAACACCACCGACACCACTGTCGAGCAGTACGATCCGGCGCACGACTACCATGCGCTCAACGCGATGCTGAACCTGTACGACGCCGATGGGCGCATCCAGTTCGGCAAGGACAAGGCCGCCGAACGCGAATACGTCACCGGCCACGTGGCCACGAACACGAAGCGCTTCGAATCCACCGGCGAGCGCCTGCGCTACCTGATCGACCACCAGTATTACGCCCCGGCGGTGTTCGAACGCTACTCCCCCGAGTTCCTGGACGACTTCTACGCGCACGCCGAATCCTCCGGATTCGAGTTCGGCACGTTCCTGGGCGCGTTCAAGTTCTACACGTCATACGCGCTGAAGACGTTCGACGGCAAACTGTATCTGGAGGACTTCCCGCAGCGTTGCGCGGCGGTCGCGCTCGAATTGGCGGCCGGCAGCGAGCAGCGGGCCGTCGAATACCTCGACGAGATGCTCTCCGGCGCGTTCCAGCCGGCCACGCCGACGTTCCTGAACCTCGGCAAGGCGCAGCGCGGCGAGGCGGTCAGCTGCTTCCTCGTGCGCATCGAAGACAGCATGGAGTCGATCTCGCGCGGCATCAACGCGGCCCTGCAGCTGTCGAAGCGCGGCGGCGGCGTGGCGCTGCTGCTCAGCAATCTTCGCGAGCTCGGCGCCCCGATCAAGCACATCGAGAACCAGTCGAGCGGCGTGATCCCGGTCATGAAGCTGCTGGAGGACTCGTTCTCGTACGCGAACCAGCTTGGCGCGAGGCAGGGCGCCGGCGCGGTGTACCTCAATGCGCATCATCCGGACATCCTGCGCTTCCTCGACACGAAGCGCGAGAACGCCGACGAGAAGATTCGCATCAAATCACTGGCGTTGGGCGTCGTAATCCCGGACGTCACGTTCGAGCTGGCCAAGAAGAAGGCCAAGATGGCGCTGTTCAGCCCGTATGACGCGGAGCGCGTGTACGGCAAGCCGTTCGCCGACATTTCCGTCACCGAGCATTACGACGAGATGGTGGCCGACGACCGCATCAGGAAAACCTATATCGACGCGCGCGAGTTCTTCACGACGCTGGCCGAAATCCAGTTCGAATCCGGCTACCCGTACATCGTGTTCGAGGACACGGTGAACCGCGCGAACCCGATCGCCGGGCGCATCACGATGTCGAACCTGTGCTCCGAAATCCTGCAGGTGCAGGAGGCGAGCTCCTACAACGAGGACCTGACCTACTCGCACGTCGGGCGCGACGTGTCCTGCAACCTCGGCTCGCTGAACATCGCCAAGGCGATGGACGCGGGCCTGGCCGGCACCGTCGAGACGGCGATTCGCGCCCTGACGTCGGTGTCCGAACACACGCGCATCGACGCGGTGCCCTCGATCCGCCGCGCGAACGATGAAGGGCACGCAATCGGCCTGGGACAGATGAACCTGCACGGTTTCCTCGCCCGCGAGGGCATCCAGTATGGTTCCGAGGAAGCGCTCGACTTCACCGACATGTATTTCATGACGGTCGCCTACCACGCCTACCGCGCATCGCACACGCTGGCCGTCGAGCACGGCACGGCGTTCCGCGGTTTCGCCGATTCGGCGTACGCCAAGCCGGCCGGCGAGGGCAATTATTTCGACAAGTACACCGGCCGCCGCTCCCTCGCCCCGCGCACCGAACTCGTGCGCGCCCTGTTCGAGCGTTTCGGCGTCGCGATCCCGACCGAGACCGACTGGGCCGAGCTGCGCGACGACATCCTGCGCGACGGCATCTACAACCAGAACCTGCAGGCTGTGCCGCCCACCGGCTCGATCTCGTACATCAACCATTCCACCTCGTCGATCCACCCGATCGCCTCCAAGATCGAGATCCGCAAGGAAGGCAAGCTCGGGCGCGTCTACTACCCGGCCGCCTACATGACCAACGAGAACCTCGAATACTACAAGGACGCCTACGAAATCGGCTGGAAGGCCATCGTCGACACCTACGCCGAAGCCACGCAGCATGTGGACCAGGGACTCTCGCTCACGCTGTTCTTCCCCGACACCGCCACCACCCGCGACCTCAACAAGGCCCAGATCTACGCCTGGCGCAAGGGAATCAAGACCCTCTACTACATCCGCATCCGCCAGCAGGCGCTGGAAGGGACCGAGGTGCAAGGCTGCGTCTCCTGCACGCTCTGAGGAATCGGTGGATGATGTATGCGTATACCGCCTTTCTTCGGCGCTCGACGTACCTTCGTACGCCTTCGGCCTCAGACGGCGGTCTCCACACACGTCATCCACCGATTCCCCTCCACAGCCCTGCGCACGCCCGCAACTCAAGGAACCCACATGTCGCCAATGATCTACCGGCTTATACTCCGTCTGACCGCGCCGGAGGAGTTTGAAGACAAACCCGCCGACGACGAGATCGACGTCATCCGAAAGAACGTAACAGACCACCCCCAACAACGAAAGACAGACAACCATGGCACCAATCTCCGTACCGCGCAAACCGCTCAAGCTCATCGACCGCGTCTCCGCGATCAACTGGAACCGTCTGGAGGACGAGAAGGACCTCGAAGTATGGGACCGCCTGACCGGCAACTTCTGGCTGCCCGAGAAGGTCCCCGTCTCCAACGACATCCCCAGCTGGCAGAAGATGAGTGACGACGAGCACACGCTCACCATGCACGTGTTCACCGGACTCACGCTACTCGACACGATTCAGGGCACAGTCGGCGCGGTCTCGCTGATTCCCGACGCGCTCACCCCGCACGAGGAGGCCGTGTACACGAACATCGCGTTCATGGAGTCCGTGCACGCCAAAAGCTATTCGAGCATCTTCTCGACGCTGTGCTCCACCAAGGAGATCGACGCGGCGTTCGACTGGAGCGAGCGCAACGAGTTCCTGCAGAAGAAGGCCGAAATCGTGCTCGACTACTACGAGGGCAACAGTCCGCTGAAGCGCAAGGTCGCCTCCACGCTGCTCGAATCGTTCCTCTTCTACTCCGGCTTCTACCTGCCGATGTATTTCTCGGCGCACGCGAAGCTGACGAACACGGCCGACGTGATCCGTCTGATCATCCGCGACGAGGCCGTGCACGGGTATTACATAGGCTACAAGTACCAGCGCGGGCTTGAGCGGGTGAGCGACGCAAAGCGCGAGGAGATGCGCGAGTACACGTACAACCTGCTCAACGAGCTGTACGACAACGAGGTGGAATACACCGAGTCGCTGTACGAGCGTGTGGGACTGACCGACGATGTGGAGAAGTTCCTGCGCTACAACGGCAACAAGGCCCTGATGAACCTCGGGTATCCGGCGCTGTTCCCGGCCGAGGCGTGCGACGTGAACCCGGCGATTCTGGCGGCGCTGTCGCCGAACGCCGACGAGAACCACGACTTCTTCTCCGGCTCCGGCTCGTCCTACGTGATGGGCAAGGCCGAGGAGACCGACGACGAGGACTGGGACTTCTGACGGATGTGTGCCCTCGCACGGTGGCTGAAATTGCGTCACCGTGCGAGGGCGCACAGCGTGACGGTGGCCTCACACAGTGACGCTTTGAGCGGTACCTCTGCGCCCCTCAGCGCAACGGTTCTTTGCATGAGGGGATATCAACCGTTGGAATCGCACCGGTTACGCATAGGTGCTCGCCAGCGGAGTGGCGGCGCTGGCGGCCACGTTCACGACCGTGCTGAACCGCGGCGACCACGCGATCTTCTCCGACACGGCCTACATCGCCGCATACCGTCTGCTCAACCAGATTTTGCCGGAGTGGACAATACGTTCAATTCGCCGTTCAACGCATGGCTCATCAACCGCGGCTTAGTCACGCTGCCGCTGCGCATGAGGCAGCACAACGCCTCGGCCCAGGCCATCGCCGAGCACCTGCAATCACTGCCGCGGGTGCGGTTCGTGGCGTATCCGGGGCTCGAATCGCACCCGCATCACGCATTCGCCGCCAGCCAGCTCGCCCGACCGGACGCCGGTTTCGGCGGGGTACTCGCGTTCGGACTGAACACCGACCATGACGGACACAACCGTTTCGTCAGCAAACTCAACGTCATCACGTCGGCGGTGTCGCTCGGCCATGCCGAAAGCCTCATCGTGTTTCTGGGCGAAGACGACGAACGGCAGTACCTGTATCCGCCCGGGTTCCATCAGGGTTTCTTCCGTCTCGCCGTCGGTCTGGAGGATACGGACGACCTGATTCGCGACATCGACCACGCGCTTAGCTGAGGTTGCGCTCTCAAAACTCGCAGATAGAGGGGCTTTTCAGTCGAGAAGCCCCTCTATCTGCGAGTTTTGAGAGCGTGACTTCAGCGGCCTCCGAAAGATCCGCCGCCAATGCCGCCGGAGGAGCCCCCGAACCCGCCGCCGCCCGAGAACGAACCGCCCGAGATACCGCCGAAACCGCCACCACCGGACGTCGCCGCGTGGATGACGGAGCCGATCTCGGAGAAACCGGCATTCAGCTGCGCGCCGAAGTCACCGAAGTTCGCGCTGAACGACGCCGGGTCGAAACCACCGCCGACGCCGCCGGCACCCGCCCCGGCGGTCGGACCGCCCATATAGCCATACCCGTACGGGCGGTAGCTCCAGTACAGCAGCGAGCCGGCGCCATGCGCGTCCAGCCATTGCGGATCGGTCACCTGCGGGTACGCCTTGGCGAACTCCGCCATCACGCGGTCCGAAATACCGAACGCCGCGGCATACACCAGATACCGGTCCCACAGCACCATGTCGGCCACCCCGCGGTCACTGAAATTGCTGAAATCCTGCAGATACCGGTACAGTCCCTGCACCTGTCCCGCATACCGTTGGCCGGAAGACGTCAGCACGCTGGACGCAGCATATGCGCACACGACGATCGACAGCATCATGATCGGTGCGGAAATGATCAGCGCCAGTGCGATATTGCCGCCGAACACCGCGATGATGCCGGAGACCAGCGCCAGCGCGGCGCCGAGACCGCCCATCCAGCTGGCCAGCGTGCCGCCGTCGCGCGTCGCTCCGAGCATCGCGAACTCGGACGAGCACGCTTCGGTGAACAGGTTCAGCGCCTTGTACCCGTTCTTCCAGTCCTCGCAATGCCGCTTCATGCCGCCCAGATCGAACACGGGAGATCCGACGCGCTTGGAAACCTTCTGCATCAGGCTCAGCGCGGCACGCTCGCTCTGGCTCAGGTTGAGCTCCCGCTCCGCGTCCTTGTCGAATCCCGCCGGCAGCAGCACTATGGTCATCGTCTTGCCCAGCGACTTCGCCTTGCCCTCGTCGGCGCCAATCATGCCGGCCAGACGCACGTTGTCGGCATTGCTCATGTCGACGCCCCGGTACAGGCTCGACGGACCCGGATAGATGGCGATCGCCTTCTTCGAGGCGAGCGACAGCATCGTCGCCGTCATCTGCAGCGAGTCGACACTGCCCTTGGACAGTCCCATGACATCCGCCATCTTCGCGGCCGAGGCAGGGCTCATGTCCGGCGGCTCACGCCAGTATTCGATGTCGCCGTGGTATTGGGATTCGCGATAGCTGCGCACCGCCGCGACCATGCCGATGGCGAACAGCGCCAATCCGGCGAGGACTACTGCGATCCACAAGGCCACGCGCACGCGGGCCGGTCCGGCCTGCTGTTGCCGCCACGCGATTTCCTGCTGGTCTTCGGATTGCTTCAGCTTCGGCAGGTACGTGCGGCCGGTCTGCCGGCGCACCCACGCGGCATCGCCCTGCCGCCATCCGGACGGAGGCTTGACGGCGGAGGCGTCGTAGGCCGCCACCACGTCGAGATACTGCCCGGCGCGAACATCGGACGCGCTGAAACGCAGCGAGCCGTCGTCCATCCGGGAGGTCTCGGAGACGCCGGCGTAGTGCAGCCATGCCCAGCTGCTGGAGGCGTCGATGCCGTCGGGGAAGCGCACAATTCCGGTGACCTTGCCGATGGGGATCAGGTTGCTGTCGCCGAACGGCTCCCACTGCCACGATGCCACGTCCTTGTAGAGCGTGGTGCCGCCGTGGAGCGTCATCGTCACGTCGAACTTGAGACTGCTGGCTTTTTTGGTCGCGGGGATGTTCCAGCCGATCTCCACGTCTTTCGACCGCCGCGAGGTCGTGTTGTCGCTGATCTCGTACCCGTCCTTGGCGGGATCGAACGGCTGGGGGTTCTCGGCCCCGTCGGTCACGTCCGCGATGTACCAGTGCCCGGCGTATTCGCGGTCCCATGACGTATCGGAATGGTCGGCCGGCGATGCCAGCGCGCCCTGCTCATAGTTTTCGCCGGCGGTGACGTTGCGCACGCTGATGTCGGTGATGTTGGTCAGGCCGTCCTCTCGCAGCGTGTACTTCTGGTACAGCTGCCGCCATGGTGTGTCGCCGTCGCGCGTGCGGAGCTTCATGTCGATGTGCTGGGTAACCTTCAGGCTGCCGTCGGCTTGAACCGCGACGTCATAGTCCAGCGTGCGGTAGCTCAGGTCGGGCGAGCTTCCGCTCAGCATCAGGCCGGCGCCGATGACGATGGCGAAGACGACGAGTGTGCCGGCCAACGCCGTTGCCAGCGAGCGGAGCAGACGTTTCAGGTTCATGGCGATCTCCAATGATCAGCAGCGGCGATGGTTCCGGCGGTCGGTGACGTCGGGCGTCAGAAACGCACCTGCGGCACCTGGCGGGACCCCTCGTCGGCCTGGAAGTACTGTGCCTGCTCGAAGTGGAACATGCCGGCGATGATGTTGCTCGGCACCGTCTCGATCTTGGTGTTGTACTTGAGCACCACATCGTTGTAGAACTGCCGCGCGTAGGCGATCTTCGTCTCCAGGTCCTTGAGCTGCGCCTGCAGATCCATGAAGTTCTGGTTCGCCTGCAGCTGCGGGTACGCCTCCATGGTCGCCTGCAGGTTGAACAGCGCGCGGGACAGCGCGTTTTCGGCGGCGGCACGCTCGACGGTGGTCGCGTTCGGGTTCGCCGCGGCCGCGACGGCTCCGGCGCGCGCCTGGGTCACCTGGGTCAGCACGGAGGATTCATGCCCGGCGTACCCCTTGACCGTTTCGACCAGGTTCGGTATCAGGTCGGCGCGCTGCTTGAGCTGCACGTCGATCTGTGCCCAGCCGTTCTTCACGCGATTGCGCAGCGCGACCAGCGCGTTGTAGGCACCGACCGCCCACAGCACCAGCGCGATGATGACGACGATGACTATCGCCAGAATGATCCACCCCATGTGCACTCCTTCGTATCGTTGTTGCCGCCATTGAAGCATGACTATGTGAAATGATACGTCACCGTGTCGCCGTCCATGTCCTTCACTCCGCACGGTATCATCAAAGGACGTGGCCGCCCTCGCCGGCGTCGCGCAGAGCACCGTGTCGTATGTCATGAGCGGCAACCGGCCGATCTCGCAGAAGACGCGGGACAAAGTCGAGAAGGCGATGCGGGAGCTCGGCTACGTGCCCGACGCGCACGCCCGGGCCATGATCAGCAACCGCTCGCACATCATCGGTCTGCTCACCGAAACCACGGAGACCACGCAAGGCGCGGAGCTGTTCCCCATCCTGCGGGCCATCCGCGCCACCGCGAAGGAACACGGCTACGACCTCATCCTGATGTCATCGACCTGCACGACCGAAGACCTCGCCGACATGCGTCGGCTGGGCAAAGGCAACCTCGTCGACGCATTCATCATGCTGGACATCCGGCATCATGACGGGCGTCTGAAATCCGCAATGAAACTCGGCCTGCCCATCGTGCCGTACGGCGACCCCGAGTTTCCGTTCATCAACATCTTCGACCGGGAGAGCGTCATATGCGCCGAACGGCATGGGATACAGCTGGAGCGGTTCGAGGCGAAGGACACGCGCTGGCAATCGTTCGAGCCGCTGACAGGGAAGTTCCCGGAGTGGAAGGGCAACGGCGTATGCATTTACACCCGCTCGCCGCGGACGCTGGCGTGGATAGAGCAGATGATGCTGCTCACCGGCGTCACCCCAGGCAAGGACATCGGGCTGATCGGCGAGGGCGGTCGAAGTCGCCATCGAGCAGATCGAAGGCAAGGAATTCGAGCCCGGCGTAGAACGCACGCCGCCGAGATTCACCCGCCGCGAGACCACGATTCTCGGATTCGCGGGCTGAGGCCGCACAAGGGGCATGCGGCCTTTGCCGCAGGCCACATCCGGAAACGGTGCCATCTCACTTACCGTGGCGAATGCCCCGCCAGGCCGGATCATCCCCAAATTACGGGTTGAAATTGTCGATATCTGTGATTCCCCGTGCGAAATCGCCGTTTTAGGGCCCGAAAGCGGCGATTTGACACGGGGAATTGCGAATAACGACAATTTCAACCCGTAATTTGACGTGCAGGATGGGCGCGCGGCACAGAAAACACAAAAACGGGGAGCCCCGTGATGGGGCTCCCCGTAAGTGAGGCGCAGGCTACCCGCGTTGGCTCAGAGGACGCCGGTTCTCGGACATCGAGCCGTTAGCGCGAGCGGCCATGCCGCAAGAGATCAGTTCTCGAACGGATCGAAGTCGCGACGCACGCGGCGGCGCGGACGCTCGGAGCGCTCCACGCGGTCGGCGCGGTACTCGTCGTAGTTCTCGTCGGTCGCGTAACGCGGGTTGCGATCGTAACCGCCACGACGGCCACCACGGCGATCATCGGAACGGCCGCCACGGCGGTCGTCGCGATCGTAATCGCGGTCGTCACGGTCGGAACGGCGACGCGGACGGTCATCGCGGTCATAGCCGCGGTCGTCACGGTCGTCGTAGTCGCGGTCGGAACGACGACGGCGCGGTCGATCGTCGAAATCGTCGTCGCGGTCGTCACGGCGGTCATCGCGGTCGGAACGGCGACGCGGGCCTCCGCGGCGGTCACCACGGTCGCCACGGTCGTCACGACGACCACGGCCGGCGTTGTTCTCCTGGTCCTCGAAACCGGGGATGGCGAGCGAGATCTTGCCGCGGTCATCCACGCCCTGCACGACGACCTCGACGGTGTCGCCTTCCTTGAGCACATCCTCGACGGCGTCGATGCGCTCGCCGTTGGCGAGGTTGCGGATCTGCGAGATGTGCAGCAGGCCGTCGGTGCCCGGGGTGAGGTTGACGAACGCGCCGAACGACGTGGTCTTGACGACCTTGCCGTTGTAGGTCTCGCCGGCTTCCGGCACGTGCGGGTTGGCGATCTGGTCGATGATGGCCTTGGCCTTCTCGGCCGCTTCGCCGCCTTCGGAGGAGATGAACACGGTACCGTCATCCTCGATGGCGATCTCGGCGCCGGTGTCCTCCTGGATCTGGTTGATCATCTTGCCCTTCGGCCCGATAATCTCACCGATCTTGTCGACCGGAACGGTGGTGGTGATGATGCGCGGGGCGTACTCGCTCATCTCGGCCGGGCCGTCGATGCACTCGTTGATGAGGTCGAGGATCGTGGTGCGGGCCTCGTGAGCCTGCTGCAGGGCACCAGCCAGGATATCGGCCGGAATGCCGTCAAGCTTGGTGTCGAGCTGCAGGGCGGTGATGAACTCGGAGGTGCCGGCGACCTTGAAGTCCATGTCGCCGAACGCGTCCTCGGCGCCCAGGATGTCGGTGAGCGTCTTGAAGACGTGCTGGCCATCGACGTCACCGGAGACCAGACCCATCGCGATACCCGCGACCGGGGCCTTCAGCGGCACGCCGGCGGCGAGCAGCGACAGCGTGGAGGCGCACACGGAGCCCATCGAGGTGGAACCGTTGGAACCGATGGCCTCGGAGACCTGACGGATGGCGTACGGGAACTCCTCGCGGTTTGGCAGCACCGGCACGATGGCCTTCTCGGCGAGGGCGCCGTGGCCGATCTCGCGGCGCTTCGGGGAGCCGACGCGGCCGGTCTCACCGGTGGAGTACGGCGGCATCTCGTAGTTGTGCATGTAGCGCTTGGACTGCGGGCCGGAAAGCGCGTCGATCTGCTGCTCCATCTTGAGCATGTTCAGCGTGGTGACGCCCAGGATCTGGGTCTCGCCGCGCTGGAACAGGGCGGAGCCGTGCACGCGCGGCACGATGTCCACCTCGGCGGACAGGGTGCGGATGTCGCGCAGGCCACGGCCGTCGATGCGGTAGTCCTCGGTGAGGATGCGGCGGCGCACGATCTGGCGCTGCAGCTCCTTGAACGCGTTGCCGAGTTCCTTCTCCTTCTCGGCATCGTCCATGTCGGTGAACTCGTTCGCGAGCACCTCACGCACGTGCTCCTTGATCTCGTGGATGCGGTCCTGGCGCGGCAGCTTCTCCGCGATGGACAGTGCCTCGTTGAGGTCCTCGTGGGCGATCTCGTCGATGCGGGCGTACAGCTCGTCGGTGTACTCGGGGAACAGCTGGAAGTCCTTGGTCTCCTTGGCTGCCTTCTCCTTGAGCTCGTTCTGGGCTTCACAGATCACCTTGATGAACGGCTTGGCGGCTTCGAGACCCTGCGCGACGACTTCCTCGTCCGGCTTGATCTGGCCCTCGTCGTAGATGAGGTGCCAGGCGTTCTTGCCGGCACCGGCTTCGATCATGGCGATGGCGACGTCACCGTTCTCGATGACACGGCCGGCGACCACGATCTCGAACACGGCGCGCTCACGCTCGCTCCAGCGCGGGAAGGCGACCCACTGGCCGTCGATCAGCGCCAGACGCACGCCGGAGACCGGGCCTTCGAACGGCAGGCCGGAGATCATCGTCGAAGCGGAGGCCGCGTTCAGGGCGATGACGTCGTAGGCGTCGTCGGGATCGATGGACAGCACGGTCTCCACGACCTGCACTTCGTTGCGCAGCGTGTGCGGGAACAGCGGGCGCAGCGGACGGTCGATGATACGGCACGCCAGGATCGCCTCGGAGCTCGGGCGGCCTTCACGGCGGAAGAACGAGCCCGGGATCTTGCCCGCGGCGTACATCTTCTCCTCCACGTCGACGGTCAGCGGGAAGAAGTCGTAGTTCTCCTTCGGGCTGGAACCGGCGGTGGTGGTGGACAGAATCATCGAATCATCGTCAAGATAGGCTGCCACCGCGCCATCCGCCTGCTGTGCGAGACGACCCGTCTCGAAGCGCAGGGTTCGTTTTCCGAACGAACCATTGTCAATAACGGCCTCCACGGCCTTGATTTCGGGACCCTCCATAGGGTTCCTCCTTTTTTTGTTCTATTGTCTGCTGATATCTGTAATCCACATCGAGACGCCGAAATCCCGATTTGTTCAAGCTTGTCGGCTTTTCTCATTGACGCGGCCCGTCCCGGACCGCACCCGTTCATTCCAGATTCTTCTTCATCATCGGCCCTCAACCGCCGGGCCACAGTATGTCATCCGCGAATTCGCAACATCCTCATCCACATGCCGATATGCAAAACGCCCGAGCAAGGAATGCCCGGGCGAAAGTTCTCTTATCGACGGAGACCGAGACGCTCAATCAGGGAACGGTAACGGTTGATGTCGACGCGCTTGAGGTAATCAAGCATACGACGACGGTCACCGACCATGAGCAGCAGACCACGACGGGAGTGGTGATCGTGCTTGTGCTCCTTCAGGTGCTCGGTCAGGTCGGCGATACGCTTGCTCAGCAGCGCGACCTGGACCTCGGGGGAACCCGTGTCGCCTTCGTGCGTCGCGTACTTGGTGATGATTTCCTGCTTTTCTTCAGCCGTAAGTGCCACGGCATCCTCCTTATAGTTGCTGCGCGGTGCACCCGGCTTTATGCCGGTGCGCTCTCTATCCGCGGGCGAAACACGCCAATGGGATAGTATAGGCAAGGGGTCGGACTACTTCCGGCCTTTCGCGGCAGGGTCTCACACCGCCGTCAGCAATCCGCCGAACAGCACAATGAGCAGCGCCGCGGTCTCGATGGCGAAGAACAGGATGAACGAAGCCCAGCTGCGCGTCAGCACGTTCAGCGGAGAGTCCTTCTTGATGAGGATCAGCAGGCCGACCCACACGACCGCATACACCGCCACGCCGACCCCGGCCGCGATGATTCCCAGATTCGCCGCATTCGGCAGCCGCGCGGAGTCGCCGTACACCACGTACGTGGAGTACCAGAAATTCAGTTTGAGCAGGCTCAGGCCGGCGATGAACTGTTCGGCGGCCAGCCCGACCACGAACACGATGCGCCACAGCCAGTTGCGCGACTCCACCACGGCGAGACCGAGTCCGGTGAACGTTGTCAGCGTCACGGTCCACGACACGAAGGCCACGCCGCGCGGGGTGAACAGGTTCAGATGGGTGATCAGCCATTGCGTGTGGCCGACCGCCAGGGAGCGTCCGAGCCAGTACGGCGCGATGATGGCGGCCAGCACCGCCACGATGAACACCGCCCATGGCACCGGGTGCGACTGCCGCCGCTCGATATCGGCCAGAGACAGGTCGGTCACCGGGATGGATGGGTCCGGATGCTTGGAAACGTCAACGGTTTCGACGTGGTCACCGACCAGTTCCGTCGCCTCGTTGTTATTGGTTTCGTCCGCCATGTTCGCCTCGCTCGCCATATGTTCTTTACTGACTTCCATGCACGACAATACGGGCTGAAATAGACGGAATCCGGGATTCACCGTACAATATCGCCGTTTCGGCACCGCGAAACGTACCATTTCGTACGGGGAATCTTGGATTCCGGCCATTTCAGCCCGAAATTGCCAGCGTCGTCCGGGCCGATGCCCCGGCTCTCACGAGCGAGGGCGACCGCCCGGACTCATGCCGAATCAGCCGATCCGCTTGCGCAGGCCGGCCATCGTCACGCCCGCCGCGGCCAACATCGTCATTGCGGCGATGAGACCGAAGACGTCGGCGCCCGTGTTGGACAGCTTGCCGTCGGCGCCGGGCTTGTTGACACCCGGCTTCTCACCGGGCTTGTTCTCGCCGGGCTTGTTCTCGCCGGGCTTGTTCTCGCCGGGCTTCTCGCCAGGCCGCTCCGGCTCGGTGCCGTCGCTCTTGACCAGGCCCTTGATGGCCTTGTCGAGTGCAGCGCGCAGCGCGGTGTAGGTGGCGGGATCGCCCTCGCCGTTCGGGTCGGCCTTCAGCTGCTTGCTCAGGGCCTCATACGCGACGGTGAACTTGGCATAGCTGTCCTTGGTGTACTCGGAAGCCTTGCCCGCGTAAGGCTCGGCGTCGTTCAGCGCGAGCTGCGCGTAGTCGCGTGCGGACTGGTCGTAGCGCAGCGTGGACTTCGCGGCGGTGTAGGCCGCTTCCAGCGCCTCGCCGTCGGCCTTCGCCAGATCGTCGGCGTTGGCCAGCGCGGCGGCGAAGTCGTCGTACGCGGACTGGTACTTGTTGTAGCTCGCCTCGGTGTAGGTGGCATTGTCGTTGGAGACGTGCTCGGCCTTCAGCTGGTCGGCGGTCTTCGCCGTGTACCGTTCGACACCCTTCATCGCCGATTCGAGCGCGGCGACGGCGGCGTCGACCTTGGCCTGCGTGGCGTCCTGGTCGGCAGCGACGGCCTTGGCGGCGGCAATCGCGCCGGCGAGAGCCTCGCGGCTCGACTTGGTCCA
>OCHA01001891.1_pt1 | contig 14152 bp, 12 predicted proteins | sample 1538591 | NCBI WGS metagenome assembly OCHA01 (sample SAMN04571710, study PRJEB22368) | human gut metagenome | biome: human gut; material: stool | host: Homo sapiens | place: Luxembourg | collected 2012-09-06 | reverse complement strand
AGCGGACACTGGAACGTAAAAAAGTAGAAGATACCGATGTGGGAAAACATCTGAAAGAGCAGATTGCAGATCTGGAAGTGCTTCTGGCAGCATACAGAAGCGGTATTATAGCGGAGCGGCTGTAGGAACGTAAAAATGTAAAAAAATACCAGCATCATGAACCGCCCGGTTTTGTATATATTTTCAAAAAATGCAGATATTACTGACAACAAGTATTACTTGATGATAGATGAAAAATATACGAAAGGGAGATTGTGAAAATGAAACAATGGAAAAAAATGATGCTGGTGTTGATGTGCGCAGGAGCGATGTCCGGTCTGACCGCCTGCGGAAATAATACAGATGATAATGCGGCAAATGATAATTCTGCAACGGAGGGAACAACCGGGAATACATTAGATAATGATGGTACAACTAAGGATGATGTTACGGACCGTAATGATGGAAATGATGGTGTGATGGACAAAATCGGAGATGATGTAGAAGATGGTGTGGATGATATCGCAGACGATCTGGATCCGGATGATGACCAGAATGCAACAGACAAGATGAATGGCGGAACAACAGACCAGACAAGAGATAATACCGGAAAAAGTGATACGAAAAATACCAGATAGAGGCAGGAACACCGGATTGCTGCAATATTAAGAAGGAATAGAGCAAGGATGTGGGGGAGAAGGAGTGAAATCTTCCAGACATCCTTGTTTTGGTGAAAAAATATGATAAAATACTAAAAACGAAAAGAAAAGGAGAAACAGCATATATGAAATTCAGACCATGCATTGATATACATAACGGAAAAGTAAAACAGATTGTCGGAGGGAGTCTTCTGGATCAGGGAGACCAGGCGGAAGAGAATTTTTCGGCAGATCAGGAAGCGGATTATTTTGCAAAATTGTATAAAAAAGACGGACTGAAAGGAGGACATGTAATTCTCCTGAATCCGGCATCTTCAGAGTATTATGAGCAGACAAAAAAACAGGCACTGAATGCATTATATGCGTATCCGGAAGGACTGCAGATCGGAGGCGGGATTACAGCAGAAAATGCGGCAGAATATATGGAAGCCGGTGCAAGTCATGTGATCGTGACCTCGTATGTATTTAAGAATGGTGAAATCTACTGGGACAACCTGGAGAAATTGTGCGGGACCGTGGGAAAAGAACATGTGGTTCTGGATCTTAGCTGCAGGAAAAAGGACGGAATATACTATATTGTAACCGACCGCTGGCAGACATTTACCAATGTGGAGCTGGGAACAGAGATCCTTGCCAGACTGTCGGGATATTGTGATGAATTCCTGGTACATGGCGTGGATGTGGAAGGAAAAGCTTCCGGGATAGAAAAAAAGCTGATTGAGATTCTGAAGCAGGCAGAGATTCCGGTGACTTATGCAGGCGGTATCGGAAGTATGGAAGATCTGGAACTGATCCGCAGAATCGGAAATGAACAGATCGATTTTACGATTGGAAGTGCACTTGATCTGTTCGGTGGAAAGATTCCTTATGAGATAATAAAAGAGTATCATTAACATACGATGCAGGAATAAAAAAGAAATGTCTCATAAACAGGTCGTAAATAAAGTGTTAACACTTTATAAATCGGTTGAATTGAGGTATGGATAGTGATAAAATAATGCATAAAGTGGTCGTTTTGCGGCCAGAAAGAGAAATAAGGAGTATACATCGAATGAATATTATACAGAAAATATTTGGGACTCACAGTCAGAATGAGTTGAAAAGAGTATATCCGATCGCAGATGCGGTTATGGCACTGGATGAAGATATGCAGAAACTTTCAGATGAAGAACTGAAAGCAAAGACAAAAGAATTTAAGGACCGTCTGGAAAATGGCGAAACTTTAGATGATATTCTCCCGGAGGCTTATGCGGTAGTAAGAGAAGCGGCAAGCCGTGTGCTGGGAATGAAGCATTACCGTGTACAGATCATCGGTGGAATCATCCTGCATCAGGGACGTATCGCAGAGATGAAGACCGGTGAAGGTAAAACACTGGTTGCAACGCTTCCTTCTTATCTGAATGCACTGGAAGGAAAAGGAGTACATGTGGTAACTGTCAATGACTATCTGGCAAAACGTGATGCGGAATGGATGGGACAGGTACACGAATTCCTCGGACTGACCGTAGGTGTGGTGCTGAACAGTATGGATAATGATGAGAGACGTGCCGCATATGAATGTGATATCACTTATGTGACGAATAATGAACTTGGATTCGATTATCTGAGAGACAACATGGTGATCTATAAAGAACAGCTGGTTCAGAGAGGTTTGAATTATGCCCTGATCGATGAGGTCGATTCGGTACTGATCGATGAGGCAAGAACACCACTTATTATTTCAGGACAGAGTGAGAAATCCACAAAACTTTATGAAGCATGCGATATACTTGCACGCCAGCTGGAACGTGGTGAGGCCAGCGGAGAGTTTACAAAGATGAATGCCATCATGGGTGAGGATATCGAAGAAACCGGTGATTTCATCGTGAACGAAAAAGAGAAGAATATCAACCTTACCGAAGATGGTGTAAAGAAAGTTGAAAAGTTCTTCCATATTGATAATCTTGCAGATTCCGACAATCTGGAGATCCAGCATAATATTATCCTTGCATTACGTGCACACAATCTGATGTTTCGTGACAAGGATTATGTAGTAAAAGATGACGAAGTACTGATCGTAGATGAATTTACCGGACGTATCATGCCGGGACGCCGCTATTCCGACGGACTGCATCAGGCAATTGAAGCTAAGGAACATGTAAAGGTTAAGAGAGAGAGTAAGACGCTGGCAACGATTACATTCCAGAACCTGTTCAACAAATATACAAAGAAGTCAGGTATGACAGGTACAGCCTTGACGGAAGAAAAAGAGTTCCGTGAGATTTATGGAATGGACGTTATCGAGATCCCGACAAATGTACCTGTACAGCGTCAGGATCTGGAAGATGCCGTATATAAGACACAGAAAGAAAAATTCCGAGCTGTATGTGATGCAATCGAAGAAGCGCATGCAAAACATCAGCCGGTACTGGTAGGTACGATCACGATCGACAATTCCGAGTTGTTAAGCGGCATGTTAAAACGCCGTGGTATCAAGCACAACGTATTGAATGCGAAGTTCCATGAACTTGAGGCTGAGATCGTTGCACAGGCTGGTATTCACGATGCAGTAACGATCGCAACGAACATGGCAGGCCGTGGTACAGATATCAAGCTGGACGATGAAGCAAAAGCAGCCGGTGGTCTTAAGATCATCGGAACCGAGCGGCATGAATCCAGACGTATCGATAATCAGCTGCGTGGACGTTCAGGACGTCAGGGAGATCCGGGAGAATCCAGATTCTACATTTCTCTGGAAGATGATCTGATGAGACTGTTCGGATCTGAGAGACTGATGAACGTATTCAATACACTTGGTGTGGAAGACGGTGAACAGATCGAGCATAAGATGCTTTCCAGTGCAATCGAAAAAGCGCAGGAGAAGATTGAGAGCAATAACTTTGGAATCCGTAAAAACCTGCTGGAATATGACCAGGTAATGAACGAACAGAGAGAAATCATCTATGAGGAAAGACGTCACGTGCTGGACGGAGACAACATGCGTGATTCTATCTTCCATATGATGAATGATTATGTAGAAAATGTTGTAGATATGGTGATCAGTACGGATCAGGATTACGATGAGTGGAATCTGACAGAACTGAATCTGACGATCCGCAATACAATTCCGATGGAAGTGATCACAGAAGAAGATATCAAAGACATCAGCCAGAAAGAATTGAAGCATCTGCTGAAAGAACGTGCTGCAAAGGTTTATGAGGCGAAAGAATCAGAATTCCCGGAACCAGAGCATATGCGTGAGATTGAGCGTGTCGTTCTTCTGAAAGTAATTGATGCAAAATGGATGGATCATATCGATGATATGGACCAGCTGCGCCAGGGAATCGGTCTTCAGGCTTATGGACAGAGAGATCCAAAGGTTGAATACAAGATGATCGGATACGAGATGTTCGATGAGATGACAAGAAGTATCGAGGAAGATACGGTACGTACGATCCTGCATGTCAAACTGGAGCAGAAGGTGGAAAGAGAGCAGGTTGCAAAAGTAACCGGAACAAACAAGGATGATACCGGTGTGCGTGAACCGAAAAAACGTGCAGAAAAGAAAGTATATCCGAATGATCCATGCCCGTGCGGAAGCGGTAAAAAATATAAACAGTGCTGTGGACGTAAAAATTAATACCGGCAATACAGAAAAATAAAATGTATGACAATGGCTGCCGGGGAGATCCGGCTGCCGGAATATAATATGTAATTATAATAAAGAAAGAGGTGGAAATGTGGTTGAATTAGATCAGTTCAAAACAAGAATGAACGCTTACGAAGAACCTCTTGCCGAAATGAGGGATTCACTTTGACGTTGCAGGGAAAGAGCGCAGAATCGAAGAACTGGAACGTAAGATAGAAGAACCTGGCTTCTGGGATAATCCGGAAGAATCACAGGAACTGATGAAAGAATTGAAGAATCTGAAAGAACTTGTGGAGACGATTCATGGTCTCTACAGTTCCTATGAAGATATCGGTCTTCTGATCGAGATGGGATATGAAGATGAAGATCCGGAGATGGTAAAAGAACTGGAGGAAGAGATCCATACATTTGAAGAAGTGTTTGAGAAGCTGAAGATCCAGACTTTGCTGTCGGGAGAATATGATTCCTGCAATGCGATCATGACCATCCATGCAGGAGCCGGCGGAACAGAATCCTGCGACTGGGCAGGCATGCTGTACCGTATGTACAGCCGCTGGACAGAGAGAAAAGGATTTACACTGCAGGTGCTGGATTTCCTGGATGGAGATATCGCGGGGATCAAAGCAGTTACATTTGAGGTAAACGGTGAGAATGCCTATGGATATCTGAAATCAGAAAAAGGTGTACACAGACTGGTACGTATTTCCCCGTTTAATGCAGCAGGCAAACGCCAGACATCGTTCGCATCGTGTGATGTACTGCCGGATCTGAAAGACGATATCGATATCGAAATCGCAGATGATGATCTGAAGATTGATACATACCGCGCCAGCGGAGCCGGCGGACAGCATGTCAATAAGACGTCGTCTGCAATCCGTATCACACATCTGCCGACCGGAATCGTGGTACAGTGCCAGAACGAACGGTCACAGCATCATAATAAAGAGAAAGCGATGCAGATGTTAAAAGCAAAACTGCAGCTTATGAAAGAGCAGGAGCAGGCTGAAAAGGTATCGGATATCCGTGGTGAAGTAAAAGATATCGGATTTGGCAACCAGATCAGGTCTTACGTCATGCAGCCGTACACACTGGTGAAAGACCATCGTACGAATGAAGAAAACAGTAATGTAAATGCCGTAATGGATGGAGATATCGATTCATTTATCAATGCATATCTGAAGAAGATCGCGAACGGCTAAAGGGAGGGAATATATGATCAATATAGCAGTAATGGGCTACGGAACAGTAGGTTCCGGAGTGGTAGAAGTAATCAATACCAACGGGGCACGTATCAACCAGAGAATCGGCGAAGAACTGAATATCAAATATGTGCTGGATATGAAAGATTTCCCGGGAGATCCGGTACAGGAAAAGATCGTACATGATTTTGAAACGATCGTATCGGACGAAGATGTACAGATCGTTGTGGAAGTTATGGGTGGTATTGAACCGGCTTATACATTTGTAAAACGTTGTCTGCAGGCAGGAAAAAGTGTAGCGACATCGAATAAAGCACTGGTGGCAAAACACGGGGCAGAGCTGCTCTCGATCGCAGCGGAACACAATATCAATTTCCTGTTTGAGGCAAGTGTCGGAGGCGGTATCCCGATCATCCGTCCGCTGAATTCTTCTCTGACAGCAGATGAGATTGAAGAAATCACCGGAATTTTAAATGGAACGACCAACTATATGCTGTCTAAGATGTTCTATGAAGGGGCAGATTATGATACGGTCTTAAAGGAAGCACAGGCAAACGGATATGCGGAAAGAAATCCGGAAGCGGATGTGGAAGGATATGATGCCTGCAGAAAGATCGCAATCCTGTCATCCTTGATCTCCGGACAGCAGGTAGACTTTGAAGATATCTACTGTGAGGGAATCACAGAGATTACAGTAGAAGATATGAAGTATGCAAAGGCAATGGGAACAACGATCAAGCTGCTGGCATCCAGCAGACGTTATGCAGGCAACAGACTGCATGCGATCGTAGCGCCTTGTATGTTATATCCGGAGCACCCACTCTATAATGTCAATGATGTATTTAATGCAATCTTTGTACATGGAAATGTACTGGGAGATGCGATGTTCTACGGAAGCGGGGCAGGAAAGCTTCCTACTGCAAGTGCCGTAGTTGCGGATGTGGTAGATGAAGCAAAACATCTGAACCGTAATATTATGACTATGTGGAAAGAAGAAAAACTCCAGCTGGAAGATAAGGCAGATTCCAAGAGAAGATTCTTTGTGAGAATTAAGGGAAATGAAGAAGAACTGGTTCCACGGCTGAAGGAGTCATACGGGGAGATTGAAGTCGTAAAAGTTCCGGAACTGGAAGACGAATTTGGATTCGTAACACCTGTTATGATGGAAGGCGATTATGAGACCAGATCAAAACTTTACAAAGAGCAGATCGTACATATGATCCGTATCCAGGATTAATCAGATTGGTCTGTCACAGGAGGAAACATGTTAATAGTTAAGAAATTTGGCGGCAGTTCTGTTGCCAATAAAGACAGAATCTTCAATGTAGCAAAACGCTGCATTGAAGATTACAGGGCCGGACATGACGTGGTGGTTGTACTTTCTGCAATGGGAGATACTACAGATGAACTGATCGCACTGGCGAATACGATCAATCCGGACGCAAAAAAAAGAGAACTGGATATGCTGCTCACTACAGGAGAACAGGTATCCGTATCCCTGATGGCTATGGCAATGCAGGCACTGGATGTACCTGCTGTATCCCTGAATGCTTTTCAGGTTATGATGCACTCCACATCCCGTTACGGGAATGCCAGATTTAAAAGAGTAGATACCGAACGCATCATGCATGAACTGGATTCCAGAAAGATTGTGATCGTAACCGGATTCCAAGGAGTCAATAAATATGACGATATCACAACACTCGGAAGAGGCGGTTCCGATACAACAGCTGTTGCACTGGCGGCGGTACTTCATGCTGATAAATGCGAAATCTACACAGACGTAGACGGTGTGTTCACCGCAGACCCGAGAGTCGTAAAAACTGCAAAAAAACTGGATGCGGTTACTTACGATGAGATGCTGGAACTTGCAAGCCTCGGTGCAAAAGTTCTTCACAACCGTTCTGTGGAAATGGCAAAAAAATACAATGTGGAATTAGTGGTGCGGTCCAGCCTGAACCGTTCAGAAGGTACCGTAGTCAAGGAGGGTTCAAATATGGAAAAATTACTGGTTACAGGTGTGGCTGCAGATAAAGACACAGTCAGAATCTCTGTTATCGGATTAGAGGATAAGCCGGGAACAGCATTTGCGGTATTTAATACACTGGCTGCAAATAATATTAACGTAGATATCATTCTTCAGTCTGTAGGAAGAGAAGGAACAAAAGACATTTCCTTTACGGTTGCATCTGAGGATCTGCAACATGCGCTCGAAGTACTGAATGCGAATAAAGAAAGACTTACGATCCAGGATATTACATGGAATGAAAAGGTTGCAAAGCTTTCCATCGTTGGAGCCGGAATGATGAGTAATCCGGGAGTAGCTGCGAAGATGTTTGAGTCATTATATAATTCCAGAGTCAATATCAATATGATCTCCACATCCGAGATCCGTATTACGGTACTGATTCCGGAAGAAGATATTGAAAAAGCAATGAATGCAGTTCATGATGGATTTGGACTGGGAGCTTAGAAAGAAGTTTAGAAAAAGAAAATATAATTATTGATCTGAGTGAAGAAAACCGGTAACGAGTTGACGCTGCTCATCGGAAGAAGAACGGAATGCGAATACAAGATCCACTTCTTCTTCGGTGAGATAGATGTAGTTACCGGTATTTTTTTCGATTCCCTGCATATAAGGAGTAACCGTCTCGCGCATGCCGGAAGAATATTCCGATCCGGGAATAAAATGTTCGGCTTCGAGATCACAGAGGATAAGCTGATCCATAGTAACGTGAAAATGTGTAGCAAAAGAAGCCAGATAACCAAGATCCGGCGTACGTGTACTGGTTTCATAATTACTGCAGGCCTGACGGCTGATATTGAAGATATCAGCAATATCATCCTGCTTTAGACCAGATACGGTTCTGAGATAGAATAAGTTTTTGGCCAGTTGCAGATTCGCCATGTTAAACCTCCACAAGTTACATATTGCTGTTAGTATAACAATCTGACCATAAAATAGATATGATATGCAACAAGACGTGACAAAACGCGAAAAAGCAACGAAGTGTGGCGCACGGACAAATATCAATTTATAAACGGCTCAGATAACTGTTATGATATTTTCCGGAAAAGGTAACATCTTCGCCAAACCAGTCAGGAGCGGAAAAGGCATTTGCATCGTCTTCGGTTTGGAATTCTACTTCTACAAGCATAAGAGGAGCAAGATCTTCTTCAAAGATATCAAGCTCGGCAGTAAGGGCGGAAGAGAGAGGAATCATATAGCGTTTCTTCTTGATCAGGCGTCCGTCAATCTTGGTAAGAAGATGCTCATAAGATGCCTGATCAAGGGGAAGATTATATTCCTGACGGGACATCAGACCGCCAGACTTGTAAGTGAGTTCATATTTTTCGTTGTCACGCCGGATACGTACAACCGGTTTGGTATTCAGATACCCCTGTTCAAGAATGCGGCAAGGATATGTTTCCAGATGATCAGGCAGCGTGTCAACGAGATATTTTCGTTCTATTTCCATATTATAAGGGCTCCTTTCATTTGCAGTGGAATTATTATGCGGAATTTTCGGTTCAGAAAATTCCTGTCTGTGAATAGTAACATTATGATACAACGGTTTACAGAAAAAGTAAACGGTGATAGAATTTAGAATAAATAAGAGATGAGGAGGATGATGAAGATGAAGAAAGTGTGCGTATTATTAGCAGACGGATTTGAAGAGATTGAAGGGCTGACGGTTGTTGATCTCTTGAGAAGAGCAAAGATATATGTAGATACAATTTCAATCATGGATGATTATATCGTACACGGTGCACATGGAATCAATGTGCAGACAGAAGATTTATTCGATGAAGTAGATTTTGAAGAATTTGATATGGTCGTACTTCCGGGCGGTATGCCGGGAACTCTGAATTTAAAAGAACATGATGGAGTCAGATATGTAGTAAAACAGTATGCGAAAGAAGGAAGATTCGTAGGAGCAATCTGTGCAGCACCTACAATCTTGAAGAGTCTGGGAGTGTTGGAAGGAAGATGAGATGGAAGATGTTGTCTTAACCGAGACTGCCGTTGTAGTAGATGAAAATATCATTACAAGCCAGGGCGTTGGTACCGCAATTGATTTCGCACTGAAGCTGATCGAGGTTCTGGACAGTGAGGAGAAAGCAAAAGAAATTGCAGATTCTATCGTCTTTTAATATTTTTTAATAAAATTTAATAAAAATAGAAGAAAAAAAGCGGAAAAATACCGGATTTAAGCAAAAACGGGGACTAGATATTTACCAGAGTTTGTGTTATACTTCTGTGGTGAATGTATTGTAGTATACCCGCTTTTTTTCCGCTACCCATGAGGCGGGTTAGAAACAGGAGGAAATAGTAAATGAGTTTACAGGTAGAAAAGTTAGAAAACAACATGGCGAAACTTACTATCGAAGTTCCGGCCGATGATTTAGAAAAAGCGCTTCAGAGTGCATATATGAAGCAGAAGAACAAGATCGCTATGCCGGGATTCCGTAAAGGAAAAGTTCCACGTCAGATGATCGAGAAGATGTATGGACCAGAGATCTTCTATGATGATGCAGCAAATGCACTGATCCCTAAGGCATACTCAGAAGCATATGATGAGTGCGAGCTTGAGATCGTATCAAGACCAGAGATCAACATCGTTCAGATCGAAAAAGGAAAATCATTCATCTTCACAGCAGATGTTGCAACAAAACCGGAAGTAAAACTCGGTGAGTATAAAGGACTGGAAGTAGATAAAGTATCTACACGCGTAACTCAGAAAGAAGTAGACGCTAAGATTCAGGAAGAAGCAGAGAAGAATGCAAGAGAAGTTGTAGTTACAGACCGTGCGGTAGCAGACGGTGATGAAGTAATCCTCGACTTCGAAGGATTTGTTGATGGTGAAGCATTTGAAGGTGGAAAGGGAGAAAACTATCCACTGACAATCGGATCAGGATCATTTATTCCGGGATTCGAAGAGCAGTTAGTAGGCGCTGAAGCTGAGAAAGAAGTTGAAGTAAAAGTTACTTTCCCAGAAGATTATCACGCAGAAGAATTAAAAGGAAAAGAAGCTGTATTCAAATGCACAGTTCACGAAATCAAGGCAAAAGAACTGCCGGAAATCGATGATGAATTCGCAGCAGAAGTATCTGAATTTGATACATTAGAAGAATACAAAGCTGATGTAAAAGCTAAGATCAAAGAACAGAAAGCAGCTGACGGAAAGAGAAATCAGGAAGATCAGGCTGTAGAGCAGGCTGTTAAGAATGCAGAATATGAGATTCCACAGCCAATGATCGAGACACAGACAACTCAGATGGTTGAAGATTTCGCACAGAGAATCCAGTCTCAGGGAATTACTCTTGAGCAGTATTTCCAGTTTACAGGACTGACAGCTGAGAAGATGATGGAAGATATGAGACCACAGGCAATCAAGAGAATCGAGACACGTCTTGTACTTGAAGCAGTAGCGAAAGCTGAGAACATCGAGATCACAGACGAAAGAATCGATGAAGAACTTGCTAAGATGGCAGAATCTTACAACATGGAAGTTGAAAAACTGAAAGAGTTCATGGGTGAGAACGAGAAGAAACAGATGAAGGAAGACCTGGCAGTTCAGGAAGCTGTTACATTCCTTGTTGAGAATGCAGTAGAGAAATAAGAACGTCAGATCATAACATAGTATAGTCAGGAGGCATATACATGAGTTTAGTACCTTACGTCATTGAACAGACAAGCCGTGGAGAACGTTCTTACGACATCTATTCAAGATTATTGAAAGACAGAATTATATTTCTGGGTGAAGAAGTAACAGATGTATCCGCAAGTGTGATCGTTGCACAGCTTTTGTTTCTGGAAGCAGAAGATCCGGAGAAGGATATTCATCTGTACATTAACAGCCCAGGAGGCTCTGTAACAGCCGGAATGGCAATTTATGATACCATGCAGTATATCAAATGTGATATTGAGACAATCTGTATCGGCATGGCTGCAAGTATGGGTTCATTCCTTCTTACAGGAGGAACAAAGGGCAAGAGACTTGCACTTCCAAATTCTGAGATCATGATCCACCAGCCACTTGGCGGAGCTCAGGGACAGGCAACAGAGATTCAGATCGCAGCAGATCATATCTTAAAAACCCGTCAGAAACTGAATCAGATTCTGGCAGAAAATACAGGACAGCCGTTAGAGGTCATCAATGCAGACACAGAAAGAGATAATTTCATGACTGCAGAAGAAGCCAAAGCATATGGTCTGATCGACGAAGTTATCAAGAACCGCTAGGGCAGTCCTCAGACGAGGTGAAAAGTATGGTAGGAAAGAACGATGATCAGGTAAGATGCTCGTTCTGTAACAAGACGCAGAATCAGGTGAGAAAGCTGATCGCAGGTCCGAATGGGGCATATATCTGTGATGAGTGTGTAGATGTCTGCGCAGAGATTATAGAAGAAGAATTTGAATACGAGAACGGAAGAGAATGGAATCCGTTCTCGGATATCAATCTTTTAAAACCGGAAGAGATTAAAGCATTTCTGGATGAATATGTCATTGGTCAGGATGAAGCGAAGAAGGTATTATCAGTAGCCGTTTATAATCATTATAAACGTGTAATGTCAGGAAGAGACATGGGAGTAGAACTTGGAAAGAGTAATATTCTTATGCTTGGACCGACAGGTTGCGGTAAGACGCTTCTGGCACAGACACTGGCAAAGATTCTGGGAGTACCGTTTGCAATTGCTGATGCAACAGCACTGACAGAGGCCGGATATGTCGGAGAAGATGTAGAGAACATTCTTCTGAAGATCATTCAGGCTGCAGACGGAGATATCGAACGTGCAGAGTACGGAATTATCTATATTGATGAGATTGATAAGATCACGAGAAAATCAGAGAATCCGTCGATCACCAGAGATGTATCTGGTGAAGGTGTGCAGCAGGCACTCCTGAAGATCATCGAGGGAACGGTTGCAAATGTACCTCCGCAAGGGGGAAGAAAGCATCCACATCAGGAGATGATCCAGATCGATACCACGAATATTTTATTTATCTGTGGCGGAGCCTTTGAAGGAATTGAAAAGATCGTTGAGAAACGTATTGATCAGAAGTCGATCGGATTTAATGCAGAGATTGCGGAAAAACATGAAGATGATGTGGACAGACTGCTTCAGCAGATCCTGCCGCAGGATCTTGTAAAATTCGGTCTGATTCCGGAAATTGTAGGCCGTGTACCGGTAACGGTAGCATTGGAGATGCTGGATAAAGATGCACTGGTGAAGATCCTTACAGAGCCAAAGAATGCGTTGACCAAACAGTATCAGAAACTGCTGGAACTGGACGATGTAGAGCTTACATTTGATGATAAAGCACTGGAAGCAATCGCAGAGACTTCCCTGAAGAGAAAGACGGGGGCAAGAGGTCTGAGAGCGATTATGGAAAGTATCATGATGGATATCATGTATAAAGCACCATCGGATGAGACATTGAAATCATGCCGCATCACAGAAGATGTTGTGAAAGGAACAGGAGAACCTGTATGTGAACATGCAGAACCTGACTCAGAAAGTGCATAATAAATGAAAAGAAAGACGGCGGGTGCGAAGAATATTGTACCCGCTGATTTTGTACCAATAATCCGGTCGATGAACAGGAGTGTGAATATATGACAGGAGAAACCTATAGTCTGCCTATGGTTGCCTTAAGAGGGCTTACGATATTGCCGGAAGAGGTCAGACATTTTGACGTAAGCAGGGAAAAATCACTGCAGGCGATTGAAGAGGCAGTAAAAAACGGCCAGAAGTTATTCGTCAGCGCTCAGAAGGATCTGGAGATAGAAGAGCCGGGAGCAGAAGACGTATATCTGGTCGGCTGTGTGGTTACCATAAGACAGGTGGTAAAATTACCAAAGAAAATGAGCCGTGTACTTGTATCCGGAGAAGTAAGAGCAAGTCTTGTAAGGCTGGACAGCGAGACACCATATCTTCAGGCAACGGTAGTAGAACTGCCGGATGATGAAGAAGTATCCGAAGAACAGACAGAAGAAAATCCAATGAACCTGGAAGCAATGGTCCGGGGATTACAGGACGTATTTAAAGAATATCTGTTAAAGAATCCGAAGCTTTCAAAGGAACTTGGCATGCAGGTGGAATCCATCCGTGATCTGAAACATCTGGTAGATGTGATCGCTGCAAATATGCCATTTTCATTTGAAGATGCACAGGAATTACTGGAAGAGACGAACGTTATGAGACGTTATGAACTTCTGGTGTATAAGATTGTGAATGAGATCCAGGCACAGAAGGTAAAAGAAGAGATCCAGAGTAAGGTGAAAGAACGTGTGGATAAGAACCAGCGGGAATACATCTTACGGGAAGAACTGAAAGTAATCCGTGAGGAACTCGGAGATGACAATACCATGTCAGATGCCGATGAATTTCAGCAGGCAGCTGATGCCTTGAAAGCTTCGAAAGAAGTAAAAGAAAAACTGAACAAAGAGATCAAAAGATTCCGCAATTCCATGAATTCTCCGGCGGAGACAGGTGTCATTCGGACTTATATCGAGACAATGCTTGAGATGCCATGGGATAAAACCTGCAAGGAACACAAAGACATTGCATTTGCAAGACAGGTACTGGATGAAGATCATTATGGTCTGGAGAAAGTAAAAGAACGTGTACTGGAATACCTTGCAGTACGTGCGCTTACAAAAAAAGGAGAAGCACCGATC
>OCHA01001887.1_pt1 | contig 14182 bp, 10 predicted proteins | sample 1538591 | NCBI WGS metagenome assembly OCHA01 (sample SAMN04571710, study PRJEB22368) | human gut metagenome | biome: human gut; material: stool | host: Homo sapiens | place: Luxembourg | collected 2012-09-06 | reverse complement strand
GGAACACGATCATTTGTAAGGCTTGAAGATTTGGTATATTCAGTTTTCAAGGTTCATCAGTACCGCATTCAAAATGCTTGTGATGTCTGCAAACTCATTATACCACAAGCGTTTTGCTTGTCAATATATATTTTTACTTTTTATTGCAACTTATTTTCTGTGGGAGGTTCTTTATGGATACAACTGGGAGACGCATTAAACGTCTGCGTTTGAAAAAGGGAATCTCGCAATCTCAACTTTCTAAGCGCTCCGGCATTACCTCAACGCTTCTTCAACAGTACGAATATGGTACGCGCCATCCCAAGGAAGATCAGTTAAACAAAATCGCATTGGCGCTTGGCGTAGCGCCTGCTATGCTGCGTCCGTTGGATGTGGATACAATCGAGGGGCTGCTCGCCATCATCTACGAAATGCACTCCAGTTACCACGGCATAGAAATTATCGAAGAAAACGGTACAACTTCTATCCGTTTGCCCAATACACTACAAGCCGAGCCCGCCAGATATGCATTGCACTTAATCAAGAAATTTATGGAACAGCCTCTATTCGGTTCAGACGAAGAAGCTCCCGTTGCCATGAACGCAGACGAAATTCAACCTGATACTGGTGTGACACTTGCTGAAGAAATAAAGTGGTACAATCAGCAGTCAAGGTTTCTGCATGACACCGAAGAACTTGGGATTTGGTCCGATACCAGCCGTGAAGAAGATACCTCAACTTAAAATCGTTTCTGCATACAGGAGTAACAATAAATGGACAGTAAATTGACCGCAGAACAAGAAAAACTAGCTGCACTAATAGAATCCGACTACGCACTATTGAAATTCGGCTATTATGGGCAGGAATACGAGTTTGCTGTTGCTGAGCGAGACCCGCGCCTATACAGAAAAATGCTGAAACGCCCGGACTATCATCAATTTATCGCAGATAAAGACAAACAATATCGCCATGAAACCAGCGTGATGATGGCTGTACTGGCTGATATGCGCGGCATAACTCCAACGACAAAGCAGGAAAATGAAAGCGGTTGGTACAAAACTATGTTCTCGCTAAAAGCAGAAGCGGAGACTTTCACGCGGAATAGTATCCTGCATGATGTCGAAACAGATTTTTGACGAGAGCATATTTTATCGTAAAAGCGCCCTATCAAAAGAAGTGGATTGGCTTCTTTTGATAGGGCGCTTTTGTCATATATACCAAATCGAAGATTTAACTTCATCATATTTTACAAAAAGATGTACTTTCTATTGACTTTTTTGCAATAACAGAATACAATATATTTACATCATTTTAATAAATTTGATGTAAATAAAAATAAAGGTTCTACAATGAAAACATTTAACTTCAAAGCAGTATATTCTCAGCTGCTGACACCAGAGATTGTGTTCCGTCTAACGCAGCTCCACGAATACAAAGGTCGGCTGAACAGACTCCTTGAAACGGATGCTGCCGCACTATCTGAAATCCAAGAAACCGCCATCCTGCAAAATGTCGCTGCATCGAATACCATGGAAGGCATTACTGTTGCCGATGAGCGGCTGAAAAAACTTATCCTAAACAAAACCAATCCGCAAACCGATGATGAGAAAAAGGTGGCGGGTTATCGGGATGTGCTAACCTCCATAAGTGCCAATTATGACTTCCTGCCACCGGCGCCATCCACTATTTTACAGTTGCATCGGGATTTGTACAAATTCAGCGGTAAAACTGTGGGCGGCAATTATAAAGATACCGCCGGCGAACCATGCGCTGAAAGCCTTGCTTCCCTATGCAATGCCTTTGAACAAGCCCTGCAAGACCCAGTCCTTGACCCGCTGCTTTTGATCTCGATATTCATGGTAGACTTTCTGAACATCGCCCCCTTCGATAACGGCACCGAACGAATGAGCCGCCTACTGCTGGCACTGCTCTTGTACCGTTCTGGCTATGAAGTGGAGCAATACAGCAGCATAGACGCGATTTTTCTTAACACAAAAGCATCCTACGGTGCAGCACTGCAACGCAGTTCCCATAACTGGGCTGCCGACACAAATGACTACACACCTTTTACCACCTACCTGCTGAGCACTCTTGTTACGGCATACAAAAGCTTTGACGAGATTGCCACACAGCTAACCGCCAAAGGTCTGTCAAAGCCTGACCGCGTGCGCGAAATCATTAAATTGCACCAAGGTGAAATCACCAAAAGCGAAATCCTAAAGCAGTGCCCGGACATCAGCCAAATCACTGTCCAGCGGGCACTGGCAGACCTGTTAAATAACAAGCACATCACAAAAATCGGCGGTGGCCGCTACACTTCTTACATTTGGAACGGAGAGAACTAACATGATTACAGGAGAACTCAAAAACAAAATCGACAGCCTTTGGGATATTTTTGCGACGGGCGGTCTTGTAAATCCGCTGGATGTCATTGAACAAATCACTTATTTAATGTTCATTCACGACTTGGACGATTCCGACAATCTGCGCGCCAAGGAAGCCGCCATGCTGGGGTTGCCGTACCAGAGCATTTTTGCGGACGAGGTGCAGCTCGGCGAGCGCACCATCGACGGTCAGCAGCTCAAATGGAGCGTGTTCCACGACTTTCCGGCGCAGAAAATGTACGCCACCATGCAGGAATGGGTGTTCCCGTTCATCAAAAATCTGCACGGTGACAAGAACAGTGCCTACTCCAAATATATGGACGACGCCATTTTTAAGCTGCCCACGCCGCTGCTGCTTTCCAAAGTGGTGGACGCGCTGGATGAAATTTACCGCTTGATGAATGAGTCGCAGGCGGTGGATGTGCGTGGTGACACCTATGAATATCTGCTTTCCAAAATCGCACAGTCCGGTCTGAACGGTCAGTTCCGCACGCCGCGCCATATCATCAAAATGATGGTCGAGCTGATGGACCCCAAGGCGGACGAAGTCATCTGCGACCCCGCCTGCGGCACGTCCGGCTTTCTCGTCGCAGCGGGCGAGTACCTGAAAGAGCGCCGCAAAGAAGAAATCTTCTTTGACCGTCAGAAAAAAGACCACTACATGAACCATATGTTCTTCGGCTACGATATGGATCGCACGATGCTGCGCATCGGCGCCATGAACATGATGACCCACGGCATCGATAACCCCTACATTGAGTACCGTGACAGCCTGAGCGACCAGAACCCGGATAAGGAAAAATACTCGCTGATTCTTGCCAATCCGCCGTTCAAGGGCAGCCTGGACGCGGACACAGTATCCGCCGACCTGCTGAAGGTCTGCAAGACCAAGAAAACAGAACTGCTTTTCCTTGTGCTGTTCCTGCGTATGCTGAAAATCGGCGGGCGCTGCGCCTGCATTGTTCCCGATGGTGTGCTGTTCGGCTCGTCCACCGCGCACAAGGCAATCCGTAAAGAATTGGTAGACGGCAACCGTCTGGAGGCAGTTATCTCGATGCCGTCCGGCGTGTTCAAGCCCTATGCCGGTGTTTCCACCGCCATTTTGATTTTCACCAAGACCGGGCATGGCGGCACGGATAGCGTGTGGTTCTACGATATGCAGGCCGACGGTCTTTCGCTGGACGACAAGCGCAGCCCCGTGCAGGAAAACGACATTCCCGACATTATTGCGCGCTTCAAAAATCCGGACGTCGAGAAAAACCGCGCCCGCACGGAAAAATCGTTCTTTGTTCCCAAGCAGGAAATTGTGGATAACGGCTACGACCTGTCCATCAACAAATACAAAAAGACCGAGTACAAGCCTGTGGAGTACCCGCCGACGAGTGAGATCATGGCAGAGCTGCGCCGCTTGGAGAAGGAGGTCAACACGGCAATGGACGAACTGGAGCAGATGCTGAAATAAGGAGCGCACCATGACGGAAAACGATAAACTGCAAGTATTTGAAGATCAGACCATCCGCACCGCTTGGGATGAGGAAAAGGAAGAATGGTATTTTTCGGTGGTGGATGTCGTGGTTGCATTGACAGAAAGCCTCGACTACAAGACCGGCAGAAAATACTGGAACAAGCTGAAGCAGCGCTTGAAAGAAGAAGGAAATGAACTGGTGACAAATTGTCACCAGTTGAAAATGAAAGCCGCCGATGGCAAGCGCCGCCTTACGGATGTAGCGAATACCGAGCAGTTGCTGCGCATCATCCAGTCCATCCCGTCCAAAAAGGCCGAGCCGTTCAAAATGTGGCTGGCCATGGTCGGGCGTGAGCGCATTGAGGAAATCATCGACCCGGAACTGACCATTGAACGCGCGCTGGACACCTATGCACAGAAAGGCTACCCGCCGGAGTGGATCAACCAGCGCCTGCAAACCATCCGCGCCCGCAAGGAGTTGACTGATGCGTGGAGCGCACACGGGGTGCAAAAGGGGCAGGAGTACGCCATTTTGACGGACGAAGTCACAAAGGCGTGGTCCGGGCTGAATACGCGGCAGTACAAGAACCTGAAAGGGCTGAAAAAGGAAAATCTGCGCGACAATATGAGTACGTTGGAGCTGGCACTGAATATGTTGGCGGAAGCCACCACAACAGAACTCACCAAGGCTCAGAATCCGCAAGGGCTGGAAGAAAACCGCACTGTGGCAAAGCAGGGCGGCACGGTAGCCGGCAACGCCCGAAAAGAAATTGAAGCGCAGACCGGTCGCCCGGTGGTTACGGCAGAAAACGCAAGCACAATGCTGCTGGGGCAGGCTGTTACCGGGATGATTGAGGGCGTTGTGAAAGATGAAGATAATAAAGAATAACTCTGCTGTGATGGCGGATACAACTTCGGATTTGTGGGAGTAAACCGATGGCCAAACTAATTGAGATAACAGGAAAAGTTCTTTCTGGAGAATGGGGTACGGATGATGAATCAGGCAATGGTATCCCCGTGCTTCGGACAACTAATTTTACCAATGAAGGCATTGTCGATTATAGTAATGTAGTTACCAGAACAATTCAAAAGAAAAATATTGATGCCAAGTATTTACGGAAAGGCGATATTATAATCGAGAAATCTGGCGGAAGTGATAAACAGCCTGTTGGTCGTGTTATATATTTTGATGGTCCAGAAAGCACATACTTGTTCAATAATTTCACAGGTCTGTTGCGGGTCAAAAATCAAGCTGTTTGGCTTCCAAGATATGTATTTTATTCTCTTTTCCATAATTATCGAAAAGGCGGCACAAGACCTTTTGAAAGTAAGACAACCGGGCTTCATAATCTGAAAACAGACGATTATATTTCGCGTTATGAAGTGCTTGAAGCGCCTATAAGTGAACAGCAATCAATATGTAAACAGCTTGATTACGTATATGACATTATAAAGACACGCCAACAACAACTCCAAAAGCTGGACGAGCTCATCAAAGCTCGATTTGTCGAAATGTTTGGTGGAATTCACGATAGTTCACTATACCCATATGTTCCGGTAAAAGAACTAACTCATGTTATAAGTGGGGGAACACCGAGTAGAGATGTCCTTGAGTATTGGCGTGACGGCACAATTCCTTGGGTCAAAACTACAGAACTGCAAAACAAAATCATTACTGAAGTCGACGAGCATATTACATCAAAAGGTTTGGCGGCTTCGTCTGCAAAAATTGTACCTCCAAATACAACTCTTATTGCAATGTACGGTCAAGGAAAGACAAGAGGGATGACTGGTTATCTCGGAATCAGCGCATCCACCAATCAAGCCTGTGCTTGTATTTTGCCATCTCCAGAAATCAATTCAGTATACATATGGAAATATTTTGAACTGTCCTATGACAAATTAAGAAATATGGCTAAGGGCGGTAATCAACCAAATTTAAATGGGAATATGATTAAAAATTTTCCTGTCTTAGTTCCGCCGATAAAACGACAAGAAGAGTATGTACAATTCGTCAACCAAGTCGACAAATCAAAAGTTGCCGTACAGAAATCCTTGGATGAAGCGCAGCTTTTGTTTGACAGCTTGATGCAGCATTATTTCGGCTAAAATAAGTAAATACGGGCTTATGCCGGGGCAGGACGATGGTACACAGAAAAGGAGTGTACCATCATGGAAGAAAAGCTTGTCACAATTCTCAACGAAATGGCGGAATATTTGAGCATTGCCCAAATGAAAAAGCTGCAAGAAGTACTGCTGAAAAATCTGGCAGAAAACGAACCGCAAAAAGCGGAAATTTCCAACGCCGAATATCTGCAAATGTTTCTGGATGCCAAGAAAATTGAGGGTTGCTCTGAAAGAACGCTGCAATATTACCGTGTTACGGTGGAGCGAATGCTGCAAAGTATTACCACGCCCATACGAAAAATATGCACGGAAGAAATTCGCAGTTATCTTTCGGGGTATCAGCAAATCAACGGCTGTGGCAAGGTGACTGTGGATAATATTCGCCGTAACATTTCCAGCTTTTTCTCATGGCTGGAAGAAGAGGATTATATCCTCAAAAGCCCTATGCGGCGAATCCACAAAATCAAGACAAAACAACAGGTTAAAGAAACGATCTCGGACGAAGCCATTGAGCAGCTGCGCGACCATTGCACCTGTGCGCGCGATTTGGCGATGATCGACCTGCTGTATTCCACAGGCATCCGTGTTGGTGAATTGGTAAATCTGAACATCGACGATGTGAATTTTGAAGCCCGCGAGTGTGTGGTATTTGGCAAGGGCGATAAAGAACGCCGCGTATATTTCGATGCAAAGGCAAAATTGCACCTGCAAAATTATCTAAAGCACCGTACGGACCTCAACCCTGCCCTGTTCGTTACTTTGGACGCACCACATGACCGCCTAAAAATCAGCGGCGTGGAGGTTCGTCTGCGGGAACTGGGGCGCAGCGTCAATTTGGTAAAAATCCACCCGCATAAATTCCGCCGCACGATGGCAACCCGCGCCATAGATAAAGGTATGCCGATTGAACAGGTGCAAAAAATCCTCGGTCATTCGCAAATTGATACCACAATGCAGTACGCCATGGTCAACCAAACCAACGTCAAAGCCTCTCACCAGAAGTTTATCGCCTGATACAACTTCGGATTTGCGGGGATGAATAGATGAAGGTTAAATTAGGCGATTTAACAAAAATCAGAACAGGAAAATTGGATGCAAATGCTTCTTCTCCTAACGGTAAATATCCCTTTTTTACTTGCTCTAAAGAACCGTTGCGCATCAATAGCCATTCATATGATTGTGAGTGTGTTCTTGTTGCTGGAAACGGTGACTTAAATGTCAAGTACTACAATGGAAAGTTTGACGCATATCAACGCACATATATAATTGAAGATAATGGAAACAACCAATTATATATGCCATATCTCTACTATTTTATGGAAGGCTATGTAGAAGAATTGCGTAAGCTTTCAATAGGTGGAGTCATCAAGTACATAAAACTTGGAAATTTAACAGAGGCTCTTATTGAACTTCCCAAAATTGAAGATCAAAGGACAATTGTCGATATTCTTAATAAATCGAAAAGAATCTTGAGTTATCATCAGCAGCAACTCCAAAAGCTGGACGAACTCGTCAAAGCTCGATTTGTCGAGATGTTTGGGGACCCTGTAACAAATCCGATGGACTGGCCTACGAAACCTTTGCTTGAAATGGGATACTGCAAAAATGGCATGAACTTCCATACGGGTGATAGTGGTATAGAAATGCACTGTCTGGGTGTTGGCGATTTCAAGGATTACTCTGTTATTGATGGCACAGATTATTTGCCTACTATATCCCTGAATGAGGCACCTCCCGAAGAAAGTATGCTGCAAGATGGAGATCTCGTCTTTGTCCGCTCTAACGGCAACAAAGCTCTTGTTGGCCGTTGCTTGCTTGTTTACCCTCACAATACACCAACCACTTATAGCGGTTTCTGTATTCGCTATCGGTTAACGAGCGCTGAGGTTAACATAGCCTATTTGCTTCGTGTATTAAAAACAGATTCCATGCGAAAGAAGATGGCAGGGCGTGGTGCCAATATCCAGAACCTCAATCAACAAATCCTTGCTGCTTTGAATATCCCGACACCACCACTGGAGTTACAGGAGTGGTTCACAGCCTTCATCGAACAAATCGACAAATCAAAAGTTGTTGCATAAAACTTTGAGAATCTTAACAATTAAATATATTCTAGGAAAAACAATTTTTAGGAGAAAAAATGAAAATAATAGATAGCATTACCATTCGATACTTCCGATCAGTCTATACATTAAACATCGGACAATGCGAAGATATAACAATTGTTTCTGGAAGAAATGATGTTGGAAAATCAAACATATTAAAAGCACTGAACTTATTTTTTTGTCAACAATCCGACTATCTTCATAATTTTGATTTTGTTGAGGACTATTCCAATATTCGCAGAGATGAAGTGAAGAAGGATACAATCCGAGGTCAACAGTTTATCTCTATATCGATTCGATTTTTGCGCGGGAATAGAATGGAAAACTCACTGCCGCCCAGCTTTTCTGTTACCAAACGATGGGACATGCATTCCTCGGAATGTAAAATGACTTCGGATGTTCTAGCACGAATGGAACAGTTTTCAAAAAAGCACGGGAAAAAATTCTCAGAAAAGACTACAAATACCTCTCTTAGCACTTTTCTAAATAGAATTCGCTATATTTATGTTCCGGCAATAAAAGACGAACAGGTTTTTAAAGAAACTCTAAATCTATTGCAAGAAAGCTTATTTTCGTCAAAGAACAAGAAAATATTAGATACACCTATTAATGAAGCCAATCACGCGGTTCAAAATGTTATTGGTGAATTGCAAAAAGATTTTGAAGATGCTACCGGAATAAAGAATTTTGTGGAATTGCCCAATACATTAAACTACACACATGGGCTTCTTCAAGTAAATACGCAAACGAACAATGGTTTAATCAGCATTGATAAGCGTGGTGATGGTATTAAGGCGCACTATATCCCCAAAATTTTGAATTATGTTGCGAAACATTCAAAAAATATCTTTATTTGGGGATTTGAAGAGCCTGAAAACTCCTATGAATATTGTAGATGTATGCAGGTTGCGAAAGAGTTTGACGAGGTCTACTGTCAAAATTGTCAGGTATTTATAACCACCCATTCTCCGGCTTTCTTTGAGGAACGAGATAACAAGAAAATTGTTCTGGTTGGAAATAAAGATGGAAAGACGATTTTGATGGACGAAAAAACGCCTATCGATGAGGAACTGGGTTATATAGCGTTGTATAGAGGCTTTCTTGAAAAATTAAAAGCAATGCAGGACATTAGCGAATCCAAGGAAAAAGAAATTTCCGATCTACGGAGCACAATTCAAACCCTATCAAAGCCAATGATACTTACCGAAGGGAAAACGGATGCTCAATTACTAAAACAAGCCGCTTTCAAACTGGGTCTGACGGAGTTCCAAGCATATGACATTCAGCCTATAATTTCTGACGGAACAAGTAATAATACAGTACTTCTGAAATTCTTACATAGCCTTCGAGATAATGTACAATCCAATCAAGTGATTATTGGTATGTTTGATAGAGACACGCCTTTACTTACAGAAATAAATGGTTCAAGAGTAGACATACGTAATGAGAAATTTGTGAAAATAGGAAAAAATATTTTTGCTTTTTCTATTCCTGTGCCACACGCTCGCACGGAAAGTGACCAAATATCTATTGAACACTATTTTACAGATGAAGAGATAAAAACCGAACTTGAAGGTAAAAGACTCTTTATTGGAAACGAATTCTATAAAACAGGTGTATGCAAGAGCAATTCATCCTTATATTATAAAAGTGGAGCGAAAGTTGCAGACACAATTAAAATCATTGAGCATGAAAGCAATAACTATGTGATGAATGCTGATGGGACGGGAGATTACAGCATTTCGAAGTCGGCATTTGTCAATGCAATCTGTGAAGAAAAAGATTCCTTTAAGGGATTTTCGTTTGACGAATTTCAAAAAATATTTGATGTGATAAACTTGATCGTTTCATCCTCCAAGGAGTGATATTATGACAAACTTTGATTTTTTGAAATCGAAGCGGACATTTGATTCTTTTGCCGATGCAGCAATTGCAGCGGAAAGGATATTTTCTATCGACCCATCCGCCTGCGTCCTCAACTGCCGCAGAGCGATGGAGTTTGCCGTAAAATGGATGTACTCGGTGGATAAGGCGTTGGTCATGCCGTATCAGGACACGCTGGTCAGCCTGATGAACGCCGAGGATTTCAGGGATATTGTCGGCACGGACATCTGGCGGCGCATGGATTTTATCCGCCGTATGGGGAACAATGCCGCCCACAGCGGCAAAAAAGTCACCGAAGAACAGGCCGGACTATGCCTTGAAAACCTGTACATTTTCCTTGATTTTGTGGCGTATTGCTATGGGGAAAACTATACTGCCGGGCACTTTGACCGCGCTCTGCTGGAGCAGCCCGCCGAAGCCCCCGCAGCGCAGCCTGACGAAGAAAAGGACATTGACCTTGCCGCCCTTATGGCAGAAAACGCCGCACTGAAAGAGGAACTCACTGCCCGGCGCGCGGAACAGCAGCAGACCTATGTGCCGAAGCCGCTTGATTTATCGGAGTATAAGACCCGCAAGCTGTACATTGATACCATGCTCACCGATGCAGACTGGACCGAGGGCAAGGACTGGCAGAATGAGGTGGAACTGCCCGGTATGCCCAACAAATCCGAGGTAGGCTATGCCGATTATGTGCTTTACGGCGATGATGGTCGTCCTTTGGCTGTGGTAGAAGCCAAGCGCACCTGTGTAGATGTGGCAAAAGGTCGCCAACAGGCAAAATTGTATGCCGATCTGCTGGAAAAGAAGTATCACCGCCGCCCGGTCATCTTTTTGACAAACGGCTTTGAAACGCGCATTACCGACACGATTTACCCCGAACGCAAGTGCGCTGCCATTTATTCCAAACGTGATTTGGAAAAGCTGTTCAACCTGCAATCCATGCGTACCAGCCTGCGGAATGTGATGGTAAACCGCAGTATTGCCGGACGTTATTACCAAGAGGGCGCTATCAAAGCGACCTGTGATGCCTTTACCCGCAACCGCCGCAAGGCTCTGCTGGTCATGGCTACCGGCTCCGGCAAAACACGCACGGTGATTGCCCTGTGCGATGTGCTGCTGCAACATGGCTGGGTGAAAAACATCCTGTTTCTGGCGGACCGCAACAGCCTTGTCACGCAGGCGAAACGCAGCTTTGTGAACCTGCTGCCGGACTTGTCCGTTACAAACCTCTGCGAAGAAAAAGACAACTACACGGCGCATTGTGTGTTTTCCACCTATCAAACCATGTACAATGTCATTGACAGCGTACAGGATGAGAACGGCAAGCTGTTTACCTGCGGACATTTTGACTTGGTCATCTGCGATGAGGCACATCGCTCGGTTTACAACAAGTACAAGGACATCTTCAACTACTTTGACGCGCCGTTGGTCGGCTTGACCGCAACGCCCAAGGATGAAATTGACAAGAACACCTATGAAATTTTTGAATTGGAAAACGGTGTTCCCACCTATGGCTACGAGCTGGCGCAAGCCGTTAAGGACGGATATCTCGTAGATTTTTTGTCCGTTGAAACAAAGTTGAAGTTTATTGAGCAGGGCATCGTGTACGATGACCTGTCAGATGAGGACAAGCAGGCCTACGAGGATACTTTTGAAGATGAAAACGGCGATTTGCCGGAACGTATCGGCTCATCTGCACTGAACGAGTGGATTTTTAACGAAGATACGATCCGCAAAGTGCTGGATACCCTGATGACCAAGGGCATCAAAATCGACTACGGTAACAAGTTGGGAAAGACAATCATCTTCGCAAAGAACCACTCCCATGCTGAAAAAATATTGGAGATATTCAATAAAGAATACCCCCATTTGCCCGGCTTTGCCAAGGTCATTGACAACTATATGACCTATGCCCAAAGCGCGATTGATGAATTCTCTGACCCGAAAAAGCTGCCCCAGATTGCAATTTCCGTAGATATGCTGGACACAGGTATCGATGTGCCCGAAGTGCTGAACCTTGTGTTTTTCAAGAAAGTCATGAGCAAGGCAAAGTTCTGGCAGATGATTGGCCGCGGTACACGCCTTTGCCCTACTCTGTTGGACGGCAAGGACAAAGACAAATTTTATATCTTTGACTTCTGCGGGAACTTTGAGTTTTTCCGCATGAGCAAGGGGAAACCCACTGCTAACATGATTGCGCTGCAAGGGGCGATTTTCCACTTGAAAGCGCAGATTGCTTTTAAGTTGCAAGATTTGGCATATCAGACCACCGATTTGATTGCGTTCCGCAAGGCACTTGTGGATGATATGGTGCGCAAAGTACAGGAGTTGAATAAAGACAACTTTGCTGTGCGCCAGCACTTGAAATATGTGGAATTGTATGCCAACGCGGACAACTACGCCGCTCTGACCTATGAGGACACCTTGCTGATGGGGCAGGAGTTAGCGCCGCTGATTACCCCAGAAGAAGATGACCCCAAGGCGATGCGCTTTGATGCCCTGATGTACGGCATAGAGCTTGCCTACCTTGCAGGAAAAAAGTATGGCAAGGCACGTAGCGACTTGATGAAAAAGGTTGCTGCCGTTGCATCTGTTGCAAACATTCCGGAAATCATGGCACAATCTGATCTTCTCAATAAGATTTTGCACACGGATTATTTGGAAACAGCCGGGATTAACGAATTTGAGCATATCCGCGAAAACCTACGCGACCTTATCAAGTATATTCCTATCGTAAAAGTTCGCTATGATACCAATTTCGATGACGCAATTCTGTCCGAAGATTGGAACGAGTCCGAGTTGGAAAACGATGACTTGAAAAATTACAAGGCCAAAGCGGAATTTTATGTGCGGCAGCATACGGACAACGCCGTTATTGCCAAACTGAAAGGTAATATTCCACTGAATAGCGAGGATGTAAAGTCGCTGGAAGAAATTTTGTGGAACGAAATCGGCACAAAGCAGGACTATGAAGCTGAGTACGGTCAAAAGCCTTTGGGCGAGTTTGTGCGGGAGATTGTCGGCCTTGAGATGAACGCTGCAAAAGAGGCTTTTGCACAGTATTTGAACGATACCAGTCTCGACAGCAGACAGATTTATTTTGTAAACCAGATTATAGAGTACATTGTGCATAACGGCATGATGAAGGATTTGTCCGTCTTGCAGGAGGCTCCCTTTACCGACCGCGGCAGCATCGTGGAAGTGTTCAGCGATTTGTCTGTATGGGCAGGAATTCGTAAGGTGATAGAGCGCGTGAATGCAAATGCAGTGGCGGCATGATTTTTAAGTTCTGAAACGGTCGTGATATATATTTTCTTGGCGCTTGTCATGCCGTAGTGGTGCCGCCCTTTGCACCTTATCCTGCACCATCCCGCAATCCATCTCAATGTCAGCACAGGTGGCAATCTCCCGCCGCAACTCTCTGATGCGGGCTGTGAGCGTCTGTATTTGCTCTGAATAATCGGCAGGGGTAGTTTTACTCTTCCCGCGATAGAGCGCCCTACGCTGCGCCGTAAGGCTGTCGTATTCGGTTTGCAGATTTTCTTTGCAAGTCAAAAGTTCGTCAAGTGTTGTAATTCGATGCTTCCATAAAAAGTCGCATTGCCGCCGATAGCGATTGTACCGCAGGAAATCATCACGCAGCAGGTAATAGCACCGCTTGCCAACTTTGCCTTTATATGCTTTTCTCAGCAATGCGCAGTAGCGATAATAGCAAGCCATAAAGCCGGTGATTTTGCGGCAATTATGGCTCAGCTTGCTGCGACACCGTGCGCGGCGGCGAACAGGCATAGGCAGCTCTTTCGGCTGCTGGCGTGGTGGCTCCGGTGCTGTTTGCTGCTTATATTCCCGCTGCATCTCAGATGGAAGTGTCTGCAGTTCCCGGAAGTACCTCCGCAGCGAATCTTCGCTGAAGTGGGGGTTGATTTTGTCCAATCGGATATTCCTCTGCGCTTCTTTGTGGCACACGGTCATATGCGCAGCTTTGGGTCCGTATTTCACCGCATACCCCATTTTCTGCAACTCCGCAATAAATCCGGCAAAGCTGTCCGCGGCGGTCATTGCCATTTCCACATCGGTTTTCACCATGCCGTGCAGCGTGGGTGAGCCTTCTTTTTCGTGTTTCCACTCACCGTAGGATTTCCCGTGTCCATCCGTTTCCACAACAGACAGTCGATTTTCGCGACACAGTTCATCGGAAACAGCTCGGATACCCTTGTAGTAAGTAGTAAAATCATTGC
>OCHA01001881.1_pt1 | contig 14213 bp, 13 predicted proteins | sample 1538591 | NCBI WGS metagenome assembly OCHA01 (sample SAMN04571710, study PRJEB22368) | human gut metagenome | biome: human gut; material: stool | host: Homo sapiens | place: Luxembourg | collected 2012-09-06 | reverse complement strand
GGAAGAAGTGATATTACAGATTTCGAGGAAGTTGTGAGACTGGATAGAGAATACATTAACAACTGGAATATTGGATTGGATATAAAGATCCTGCTTAAGACAGTGTTGGTTGTATTTAGGAAAGATGGTTCAATGTAAATCCTTTTGCAGCTTGATTTTATAGAGAAAATAAGCTGCAAAAAGGATAACTATAGATATGATATAAATTACATTTAAAAGAGGAAGTTATGAATAAAAGGAAAAATAATAATTGGATCATGCAGTGTCAAAAACACAAAAAGTTGTGCTGAGTGCATTTGGAATTAGCGCAGAGCAGGTTAAATATAAAGCGAATTACATTAGTGGAAATTTAAGAGGAAAATAAAAATGGCAAGGAATTCCCTACCTTGACTCTGGTAGGGATAAGCCTTATTATGATAGATAAGTTATAAATATAGGTGAACTTGAGTTGATTTTCTTTTTCAAATTTTTCATCCAAAGGAAAGAACAGAGCCGTAGAAACCTGCGATAGAGGTAGGCTTCTGGTTGCTCTGTTTTGACCCAATCAAATGAGCATGAAAATAGAAAAGGGGGAGGTTGACTTGAGAATGTGGTGGTCTGTTGCATAACAACTACTATGGGCTTTTTGTCGTATCATGATTAGAATTTTGGGATTGACTCGTACTCGGAAATTATTTTGAGCAGGGGTTTATTTCAAAATTGAATATAAATTTAAAGTAGAGGTATATAGGTATGAGTGGTATTGATTTAAAAAACAAGACAGTTCTGTTGACCGGCGTTGCAGGCTTCATCGGTGCAAATCTGGCAAAGCGCCTTTTTGCGGATGTAGACGGGGTGAAGATTGTCGGCATCGACAACATGAATGATTACTATGATGTGAGATTAAAAGAAGCAAGACTGGAGGAATTATCAACACAGTCAAATTTTACGTTCATAAGAGGTTCGATTGCAGATAAGGCTTTGATTGAAAAAGCCTTTGCAGAGTATAAGCCGGATGTGGTTGTCAATCTGGCAGCACAGGCAGGTGTGCGTTATTCCATTACAAACCCGGATGCGTATGTAGAATCCAATCTAATCGGTTTCTATAACATTCTGGAAGCTTGTCGTCATTCTTATGATGATGGAGTAAAGGGAGTAGAACACCTCGTATACGCTTCCAGTTCATCTGTATATGGCTCCAACAAGAAAGTACCTTACAGCACCGACGATAAGGTAGACAATCCGGTTTCTCTTTATGCAGCAACTAAGAAAAGCAACGAACTGATGGCTCATGCGTATAGCAAACTTTATAACATTCCATCTACAGGACTTCGCTTCTTTACCGTTTACGGTCCTGCGGGACGTCCGGACATGGCTTACTTCGGCTTCACAAACAAATTGCGTGAAGGCAAGACCATTCAGATTTTCAATTATGGTAACTGTAAACGAGACTTCACTTTCATAGATGACATCGTAGAAGGCGTTATCCGTGTGATGCAGAAAGCGCCGGATAAACGGAACGGTGAGGATGGACTGCCGTTGCCGCCGTATAAGGTTTACAACATCGGTAATAACCAGCCGGAGAATCTGCTGGACTTCGTTACCATTCTGCAGGAAGAACTGATTCGGGCAGGTGTGCTTCCGGAAGATTATGACTTTGAAGCACACAAGGAACTGGTTGCGATGCAGCCGGGTGATGTACCAGTTACTTACGCAGACACCAGCGCTTTGGAGCGTGACTTTGGATTCAAGCCAAGTACCAGCTTACGGGAAGGACTTCGGAGGTTCGCTGAGTGGTACAAGGCTTACTATATGTAATCATATCTGTGTAATATTGAGGAGGAAAAAAGATGAGTGGATATAAAATTGTGGTATCGGGTTTGGGCTATGTAGGGGCTTCAATTTCCGTACTTTTAAGTCAACATAATCATGTAACTGCGGTAGATATTTTAGAGGAAAAAGTCAATCTGATCAATTCCAGAAAATCGCCTATTCAGGATGAATATATTGAGAAATATCTGGCAGAAAAGGAACTTGACCTGACCGCTACGCTTGATGCGAAAGCGGCATATTCTGACGCTGACTTTGTAGTAATTGCAGCGCCGACTAACTATGACAGCAAGAAAAATTTCTTTGATACTTCCGCTGTTGAATCCGTAATCAAACTGGTTATGGAATGCAATCCGAACGCTATCATGGTTATTAAATCTACGATTCCGGTTGGATATACAGCATCCATCCGTGAAAAATTCGGAACTAAGAATATCATTTTCAGCCCAGAGTTTCTGCGTGAATCCAAGGCTCTGTATGATAACCTTTATCCGTCCAGAATCATCGTTAGTACGGATATGGAAGATGAGCGTTTGGTGGAAGCTGCTCGTACTTTTGCAGGACTTCTGCAGGAAGGCGCTATCAAAGAGAACATTGATACCTTGTTCATGGGCTTTACCGAAGCGGAAGCAGTTAAACTGTTTGCCAATACATATCTTGCGCTTCGTGTGTCATATTTTAACGAATTAGATACCTATGCGGAAATGAAAGGCCTGAATACCCAGCAGATCATCAATGGTGTTTGCCTTGATCCTCGTATTGGTACTCATTACAATAACCCATCTTTCGGCTACGGAGGCTATTGTCTGCCGAAGGATACGAAGCAGCTTCTCGCTAACTATGCGGATGTGCCGGAAAACTTAATTGAAGCTATCGTAGAAAGCAACAGAACGAGAAAAGACTTTATTGCTGATCGTGTTCTGGAAATCGCTGGTACATACGGAAATTCTGATTCTTATGATGCAAACCGTGAACATGATGTGGTTGTCGGCGTATATAGATTGACGATGAAGAGCAATTCCGATAACTTCCGCCAGAGTTCAATTCAGGGTGTTATGAAGCGTATCAAAGCCAAGGGAGCGACGGTGGTGGTTTACGAGCCGACTTTAAAAGACGGAGAAACCTTCTTCGGAAGTAAGGTTGTCAATGACTTATCGAAGTTCAAAGAAATGAGCCAGGCAATCATTGCAAACCGTTATGACAGTTGCCTTGATGATGTGAAAGATAAGGTTTACACCAGAGATATTTTTAAGAGGGATTAAGGAATGAAGAGAAATGAGACTGTTGACTGTTTAAAGGGATATGCCTGTTTCCTTGTTCTATTTGGACATGTGATATTAGGCATAGTGGAGTGGTAATTACAAAATGAAAATAGGAATTATTGGACATAAAAGAATCCCGTCAAATGAGGGAGGGATTGAAAAGGGTGTTGAGCAGCATTCTGTAAGAATGGTAGCACGTGGACATCAGGTGACCGCTTATAACAGGGGCGGACATAATGTCTTTGGTAAAGAATTTGACAGAAAAAAAAGAAAAACGTATAAGGGAGTAAAAATCGTAACGATTCCAACTACAAAGGGATCTTCTTCTGTCCCGATTTACTCATTCCTGGCAACTTTACATGCTGCAATAGCTCGCTATGATTGTGTGAGCTATAGAGCTTCTGGATCATGTGCAATGATACCACTTGCTAAATTGTTCGGCTTGAGAGTTGTGGCATCTCTTCATGGCATTGACAGTCAACGTGACAAGTGGGGTGGTTTCGCATCAAAATATCTTGAGTTTGGCGAAAAGATGGCAGCGCAAAAAGCGGATGTGTGTCTTGTTTTATCCAGGAATATGAAAGAGTACATTGATAATAAATATGGTGTTAATTCTGTACTATTTGCAAATGGTATTGATAAACCAGATTATCATGCGCCGGAAATCATTAAAGAAAAATATGGCTTGGAAAAAGACAGCTATATTCTTTCATTAGGTCGTATTGTCCCAGAAAAGGGAATTCACTATTTAATTGATGCTTTCAGAAAGAGTAAAACAGACAAGAAGCTGATAATTGCTGGAGGAGCTGAGGCCAATAAAGATTACTACAATCAGTTGCTGCAAGCAGCCCAAGGTGATGAACGAATTATTTTTACCGGTTTTGTAATGGGACAGGAGATTCAGGAGTTTTATAGTAACGCTTATATCTTTGCACTTCCGAGCAACTTGGAAGGTATGGCAAATGCACTTCTGGAAGCAATGAGTTATGGTAATTGTTGTCTTGTAAGTGATATTCCTGAAAATACTGAAGTCGTAAAAGATAAAGCGGTTATTTTTGAAAAAGGAAATGTCATACAGCTGACGGACAGGTTACAGGAACTTTTAGACAATCCTGAACTTGTTAATATGTATAAGAAACAAGCGTCATCATACATACTGGAACATTATAATTGGGATTTGATAGTAGAACAAATGCTCCGTATTTATGCGGGAGACGTGGTTGAATATAGTACAGTAGTTAATGAGTATGAGAAAAATAAAGTTGTATAGAAAATACATATTCCCGTATTTTGGAGTTTAATAAGGTGAGATAAAATGAAGATAGATTTTTATATTAGTAGTCTTTCCAGTGGCGGAGCAGAACATGTTTTAACAAATTTAGCTGCGGATTTTGCTGAAAAAGGACATGATGTTTGCATTGCTTCATACGAAAAAAGACCACAGTTTTATGCAGTTAATTCTCAAGTAAAAGTAAACAAATACGATAACAGTAAGCACAACAAATTCATAGAATTGTTGAAAGATTTTAATGCAACAAGAAGACAGCTAAAAGAAAGGAAAAGTCAGGTTGCAATTTCCTTTTTAAGCAGATGCAATATTATGCTTATTATTGCTGGATTGTTTTCAAAGACGAAAATTATTGTTTGTGATCGCAATAATCTTCTTAGAAAATATCCTAAATATGTGTTTACTGTGAGTTGTTGGATATATGTTTTTGCAGATGCAGTTTGTGTTCAGACGAATGAAATGAAAAGTTTCTACCCTCGGTATTTACAGAAGAAAATGTATGTTTTAGAGAATCCTTTGGATTTTGCTGAGATGCAGAAACAGTGTGTAGGACAAAAAATCGAAAAGAAAAATACGATTCTTTCGATAGGACGTCTTGAAAGACAAAAAGATTTTCCGACATTGCTGAGAGCCTTTGCAAAGGTATGTCAGGATTTCCCTCTTTGGAATTTAAAGATTTATGGTCAAGGAAACAGAAAAGAAGAATTTGAAAAACTGATTAAAGAACTTAATTTGGAGGGAAGAGCAGAACTATGCGGAGTAACTCACACGCCGTTTTTAGAGATGAAGAATTCTCAACTGTTTGTTTTATCGTCTTTTTGGGAGGGATTTCCTAATGTGCTTTGCGAAGCAATGTATGCTGGCTTGCCATGTATTGCAACAAGATGCGAGTGTGGACCGGCTGAGTTAATTCGTGAAGGAGAAAATGGTTTTCTGGTTCCTATTGGAGATGTGGAGCAAATGGCAAATAAGATGCATTTTTTGATGAGTAATGAAAAAAAACGTACAGAATTTGGAGCGTATGCAAAGGAAAGTGTTAAACGATTAGAAAAATCTCAAATAAGCGAGAGATGGTTGCAGATGGTTTTCGATGTTATTGGTTAAATCAGAAGATTATATAAGATGATATTTTTAGTATGCTACAGCTTTTAAGCGTTTTTGGAGGAAAAGATGAAAAAAAAGGTTTTATTTGTAATGAGCAGTCTAAGAAATGGCGGAGCAGAACGAAGTCTCATAAATTTACTTCAGCTGTTTGATTATACCTTATATGATGTAGATTTACTATTGTTTCAGCAAGAAGGGATGTTTTTGAATCAGCTTCCGAAAGAAGTGAATTTAATTTCTGAGAACAGTAAATTGCATACATTGTATAAAACCAAGTCCGGCGGAATCATAGAAACGAAACATTTGTTATTAAGCATATTACATATTTATGCAACCGTTTGTTCAAAAATGAAAGAGAAAAATGAACTTCGTAGTAGACAATACAGATGGAATCACTATTATAATAAACGGATAGAAGAATTGAACAAAAAGTATGATGTTGCGATTGCCTATATTCAGGGTGAGGCAACATACTATTTGGTAGATAAAGTAATTGCTGATAAAAAATTAGCATGGGTTCATACGGATTATTCTAAGATTGAGCCATATAAAGATATGGACTGTGAGTATTTTGAAAAAGTTGATAAAGTAGTTAGTATTTCAGATGTATGTGTTGATGCATTAAAAAAGGAATTTCCAGCTTTAGCGGATAAAATGTATATGCTACCAAACCTAACTTCTTCGGTAGTGGTTAGAAATTTGGCAAATGTTTTTTATCCACCTGAATTTAATGAGAAAATCATACAATTTGTATCCGTGGGAAGGTTGCACAAAGTTAAAGGGTTTGATCTTGCAATAAAAGCTGCGGCAATTATAAAACAGCATGGATTAAGATTCAAATGGTATATTTTGGGAAATGGAGAATTGAAAGATGAGTTGGAAAAAATGATACGGAAAGAAGATGTATCAGATTGCTTTGAACTTATTGGAGCAAAAGAAAATCCATATCCGTATATGAAAAATGCTGATGTAGTTGTACAGACTTCTCGTTTTGAAGGCAAGTCTGTGGTTCTTGATGAAGCAAAAATACTGGGGTGTCCCATAGTTGTGACTAATTATCCTACGGTTTATGATCAAATTAGCTCTGATGAGGGAATAATCACGGAATTAACGCCAGAGGGTATTGCAAGTGGAGTGGAAGAAATGCTTAGTAAAAAGGCTAAGTTTTCAGAATTCCTGTTATCAAACGATTATGGAAATCAACATGAAATTCAAGGATATTATAAGCTGATTGAAGAATGAGTTGGAAGAAAGGATAAATACGATGTTCGATAAAAGAAATAGGATAGTGATTTTTATATATGAAAATGTGATGCTCTATCCACCTACAATTAACTTAATGGAGTGCTTGCTTGTAAATGGATATAAAGTCCACCTTGTTGGGGAAGGAACAAAAGATCTTCCTGAATTGATTCAGGATAATTCGTTATTTACATGCCATGAAGTTCAAGCCTGTGAAAATGGAAATATTGTCAAGAGATTACAGAAAAGAAAGTATAAAACTGATGAATTTCGTAAAGAACTTTCAAAAGTTGGTTCTAATGACATTGTTTGGACAGTGAATCCTGTTATTGTGCGCACTTTGGGCGAAGATTTGCTGAAATACAGTGACAGACATGTGATGCAGTTAATGGAGTTAACCGATGAATGTCCGTTATTTAAAGGAGCAAAGCGGTTTAAATTCAATATAAGAAAATATGGTCAAAATGCATGGAAAATGGTTGTTCCGGAAGAGAACAGAGCGTATATCCAAAAAGTTGGTTGGAATTTGGATAATTTGCCATACGTTCTTCCTAATAAACCTTATTATTTAGATCCAGGAGCATTGACAGAAGAAATGCAGCCAGTTGTTGAAAAGATGCTACAGGAGAAGAGAAAAATAATCATATATCTGGGTGTATTGGACCCAGACAGAGATTTTGAATCATTTGCCGAAGCCATTGAAACAATCAAGGATGAATATGCTTTGTATATGTTTGGAAGCCTGCGAGGCGGAAATAGGGAACAGTTTGATGCATTCTGTAAAAAGTATTCATGTGTTCGTTACATGGGATTTTTCAATCCTCCGAAGCACTTGTATTTCCTTAGATATGCTCATATTGCATTGGTGCCATACAAACCTGGGGCGATTGAAGGTGCTGGATTTTCAATATTAAATGCACTTTATTGTGCGCCTAACAAGATATTTGAATATGCTGGAAATAACCTTCCTATGGTTGGTACTGATGTTTTAGGACTTAAAGCTTCGTTTGAAAAATATAACATAGGTGTTTGCTGTAAAAATTTGCAGCCGGATACGATTGTCGAAGCGATAAAATATGTTGATCGAAACCATGATGAAATGCAGAAAAACTGTGTGGAGTTTTACAACAGTGTAAATATAGATAATATTGTAGACAGAATAATTAATGAGTAATAGATGCAGTCTGTAAGTGGAGGTAAAGAATGATAAAAGTATCTAAGCTATTTCGAATACTAATTTATTTTTCTGCATTATTTATGCTTGGGTATATAAAAGCGTTTATTAGTATTCCCGGTAATGAGGAGTATTACAGATTGCTGCTGGCACTGGTTGGAATTTTAGTTGCTTTTTGGGTTTATAATAGATGTTCTGTAGATAGTACATTAAAGGCATGTTGTAAAAATCTATCTAAGTATATGAAGATTTACCTGCCGATAATTTTGTTTGCTATGATATATTCTTTGCTTGCGTATGGATACAGTATCAAGGGGTTACTCATAGCTGCAACCCCTTATTTATTAGTTTTCTGGGCTTATCCGATTGTTTATGTACTGTATAGAGATGGAACATCTGAAAAAATTCTTTGCGCAGTATTTTTGCTTGTGTTGGGTATTTTGGCAATAAAATTCGTTGGTTGGTATATGTATGGGTTCCGCGGAGTTACGATGTTTCGCAATTTGTTATTTCAGTATGAAGGCTGGATACGATCGGAATTTCAGAGAATAGATACTGGATATTTGTTTTCAATAGCATTTGCATATGCTTTATATGGCATCTATAAAAAGAAAAACAAAATACCATATATGATAGCGGCTGTTAGTATGGCATTATTCATGTTATTTATTACACAATACCGATATCTTCAAATAACAATGATAATTGAATTTTTGTTGGTATATTACTATGCGTCTGAGACATCTAAGACTAAATTTATAAGATTAGTTTTATTGGCAGGACTGATAGTTGTATTTATCCTTTCGGGAGGTCTTGATAGCGTATTGAATTCATTTTCTGTACAGGGTTCAAACGCAGGATCTACAATTGCACGAATAGATACGGTCATTCATTACTGGGAATTATTGAAAGAAAGAAACGGATTATTTGGCTTAGGATTATTGTCAGGGTATAATGCAACAACTGCTAATATGATGGCAAGATGGGGGAGCGAACGATTTTGGTTATCTGATATAGGAATATTAGGTGGTTTTTTCACCTTTGGTATATTATCAATTCCGTTATATTTGGGGCTATTCCGTTTAGCTTTTAATACTTGTAAAAAAGCATTAAAAAAAGGAAATAATGCAATGGTAGTCATAGCAGTTGGTTTAACTGCTTATATGATTATTTCGTGCTTACTTATGAATGTTTTCGATGGTCAAAGAGCGTATGATGTCCCATTTTATTTGGCATTGTATAGCTATTGGAATTATAAATTGGATTATAACGAGCAGAGGATTTCTTTAATTTAAGATAAGATGGAGATGAAGATTATGAAGAAAAAAGTATTATTGGTTTTTGGCACAAGACCTGAAGCAATTAAAATGTGTCCGCTTGTAAATGAACTGAAAAAAAGAAAATCTTTTGAAACGGTGGTATGTGTTACTGGTCAGCATCGTCAGATGTTAGATCAGGTTTTGGAAACATTTAAGGTTGTTCCGGATTATGATCTTTCTGTTATGAAAAGTGGTCAGACCCTCTTTGATATTACAACCGGAATTCTTGAAAAAATTAAAACTGTCCTTGAAGAGGTGAAACCGAATGTGTGTCTTGTTCATGGAGATACATCTACGACTTTCGTAACTGCTCTGGCATGTTTTTATCTGCAGATACCGGTAGGTCATGTTGAGGCAGGACTTCGTACATATAACATTTACTCTCCATATCCGGAGGAGTTTAACCGTCAGGCTGTGGGTATTATCAGCCAGTTTAACTTTGCACCAACGGAGCTTGCCAAGAAACATCTTCTGGACGAAGAGAAGAACCCAGATAGCATTTATGTAACCGGTAATACGGTTATTGATGCTATGCAGCACACAGTTATTGAAGATTATCATCATCCGGAACTGGATTGGGTTGGTGATGGAAGAATGATTTTCATTACTGCTCATAGACGAGAGAATCTTGGTGAACCGATGCACAATATGTTCAGGGCAATTCGTCGTGTTCTTGATGAACATCCGGATGTAAAGGCAATCTATCCGATCCACATGAATCCAATAGTTCGTAAAGCTGCTGATGAGGAACTTGGTGATTGTAAGCAAATTCATATTATCGAACCGATAGAGGTTTTTGACTGCCATAACTTTGAAGCAAGATGCCATTTGTGCCTGACTGATTCCGGTGGAATTCAGGAGGAATGTCCTTCCTATGGGAAACCGGTACTGGTTATGAGAGATACTACAGAAAGACCGGAAGGTGTGGAGGCTGGAACACTCAAGTTGGTTGGTACGAATGAAAACACTATCTACGAATGGTTTACAAAGTTACTTGATAATGAAGAAGAATATGCAAAGATGGCACATGCAGCTAATCCGTATGGAGATGGTCATGCATGTGAAAGAATTGCGGATATTTTGGAAAAAGAACTATAAATAAAAACTTCTGATGGAGATTAAAATGCGGAAAAAAACATTTTTGAATATTTTTTGCTCAACCATGGCGCAGTTGGTAACAATTATTAGTGGTTTGATTGTACCGAGGCTTTTATTGAGCACTTTCGGGTCAGAAGCCAATGGACTGGTTTCTTCGCTGACTCAGTTTTTGAATTATATATCGCTGGTTGAGGGTGGATTAGGAAGTGTTGTTTTAGCAGCTTTGTATTTACCGCTGGCAAAAAAGACGATAAAAAACTAAATGGAGTGCTTAAGTCTACAAATCGATTTTTTAGGCAGATTGCGTACATATTTGTAGTGTATGTTGTGGTACTGGGGGTTGTATATCCATTCATCGTTAAGTCAAATTTTTCCAGATTTTATATAGCATCACTGACGGTTATTTTGGCAATCGGTCTGTTTATACAATATTTCTTTTCCATTACATATAAACTATTACTTCAGGCAGATCAGCGAATGTATGTAGTTCAACTGTTGCAGATTGTTACTTCACTGATCAATCTAATCCTTGTAGTGGTACTGTTGCATTTCTTCCCGAATTTACATATTGTAAAACTTGGAAGCGCACTCGTTTTTATGATTCAACCTATTTTTTACAGCTCTTTTGTAAAACGGAGATATCATTTAGAGAAAAATGTTGAACCGGACAAAAATGCATTAGCGCAGCGTTGGGACTGTTTTGGGCAGAATTTAGCATTTTTTATTCACAATAACACAGACACCGTTGTACTCTCTATATTTACTGATCTTAAAATTGTATCTGTGTATTCAGTATATTTTTTGGTCGTGAGTCATTTGAAGAGCTTTTTCCAGTCGTTTTCCCATGCATATGCCCCTATGATAGGTAAGGCAGTCGCACAGAAAGATTTTGAGAAAGCGAATTCAGTATTAGATACCTATGAGTTCCTGGTAAGTAATGTTGCCACAATTATTTTTGGGTGTTGCATGTACTTATTGCCAGGTTTTGTACTTTTGTATACACACGGAATAACGGATGCAAATTATTATCAACCGTTGTTTTCGACAATTATTATTCTTGCAGAATTTGTGTACTGCATCAGGACTCCGTACAATGATGTGATATATTCTGCCGGAAAGTTCAAAGAGACAGCCAAAAGTGGATATATTGAGGCGGCTACCAATATTATTCTTTCAGTAGCATTAGTAATTAACTTCGGTCTAGTTGGAATAGCCTTTGGTACATTGGCAGGAATGACATATAGAATGCTTTACTTTGTGTGGTATATTTCTCAAAATATTTTAAACAGAACCATAACCAAGTTTGTAAAGAGACTTGCAATATCCTGCTTAATTCTTGTCTTGTCACCTTTAGTGGTAAATATTTTGGATACTACAGGCTCTCCAAGTGTGCAGCTTTGGATTAAAAATGGTGTTATTTGTCTATTTACATATGGAATTGTTACGTTAGCCATGAATATGTTGCTTGACAGAAAGACAACAATGAAAATGTTTAACAGAAAGAAGAGTTGAAATTCTGAAGGAGATATGAAAATGAAGATAGGAATTATTTCTATTCATTATGGGGTGAATTTTGGTTCTGCTTTACAGGCGTATGCTCTTCCACAATATATTAAGAGTACATTTCCAAACGCAGAAACAGAAGTTGTAAACTATATACCTCCAAGATACAGGTTTAAGAATCAGTATTCGTATAATGGAGGAACCGGTATTAAAAAAAGAGTAGGGTGGATGCTCCGTGCGATGCAACGTTTTATAAATGATTCAAAGTATAAAAGATACCTATCCAGTATCACGAATGTTTCGCCCAAAATCTTTGATGCAAAGACTGCAAAGGACAGATATAAAGAGTATGATTGTTTAATTGCAGGAAGTGATCAGATTTGGAACAGTGATTATAATCAGGGATTCGATCCAATGTATTATCTTTGCTTTGGAAGCGACAGGACAAGGAAAATTTCATATGCAGCCAGTTGTGGGAAGAATAAATTTTCTGATAATGAGTGGACTGATATGAAAAAATCTTTAGAATCTTTTTCAAAAATCAGTATTCGTGAGAGTTCCACAGCAGAGATAATGCGTGAAAAAGGTATAAATTGTTATTTTGTTTTAGATCCGACATACTTGCTTTCAAAAGAAGAGTGGTCGAAAATAGAAAAGAAAGAGGACATCAAAGAGCCATTTTTACTCATATATCTGTTGGACGTAGATGGCAGGGATATTATTAAGTATGCTAAAAGTGTAGCAAAGCAAAGACGTCTTAAAACGGTTTTAATTGCAAATGGACCGACAATTAAAAAGTATGATGTTGATTATATAATGTGGAATAAGACCCCGGATAGTTATATTTGGTTATTTAGAAATGCATCTTATGTTATAACAAACTCGTTTCACGGAACATCCTTTTCTATTAATATGGAAAGACAATTTGTTGTCTTTAAAAGAGATAAGTATAACTCTAGAATTGACAGTATCTTAGAGGCAATGGGATTAGAGGATAGATGTGTGACATTAAATGATAAGGAAATCCCTACAGATATAGATTATTCGCCTGTGAATGAGAAAAAAAAGGCACTGTTAATTGAATCAAAAAAGTTTATAAAAGAGGCTTTATGCGATGAATGATGGAAAAAGAAAAAGCCCAGTAGATAGCAAAATATGTACAGGGTGCGGCTTGTGTTTTGACGTTTGCCCAGTACAAGCAATTAAGATCCAACCAGATAATATTTTGGGACATCTTCGTCCTCAGATTGATAAAGAAAAATGTATCGATTGTGGATTGTGCGAACGTAAGTGTCCAAGCAATAATACGGTAGATAAGTATGAGATAATTGAAACATATGCTGCGTGGGCAAAAGATGATGTTAAGCATTATTCCAGTAGTTCAGGTGGAATTGCATCGAGTATTTATGAATACATCACTAGCAACAATGGGCTAATAGTTGGTGTACAGATGGATGGCGTATCATCACCTAGATTTGAATGTACTAGTTCAACAGAGAAAATAGAAGAGTTTAAGAAATCAAAGTATCTTCAAATCGATCACAGTGGAATTTATAAAAAGGTTCTTGAAAAATTAAAAACAGGAAAAACGGTTGCTTTTGTTGGATTGCCGTGTCATTGTGCTGCTATGAAGCGTATGGCAGAAGGGTATGATGAAAAATTGTTTTTGATAGATTTGATATGTCATGGAACACCTTCATATGAAGTTTTTTCAGATTATCTGAGGGAAAGATTTCCGGGAAAGAATATCACTGATATTAAATTCCGTGATCCGAAGCGTGGAGAAGTATTAGCTGTTTATGAGGATGAAAAGGAATGCTACAAGCGAGGGTATAAAGAAGATCCATTCTTATATGCTTTTATGTATGGAGATTTGTTTGCGGATGCTTGCTATAACTGTATGTATGCAGGTGCGCAACGTGTGAGTGATTTGACAATAGGAGATTTTTGGGGATTAGGAAAAAAAGTACCCTTTGAAAGAAAAATATCAAGAGTATCTTGTGTTTTGATTAATACGGAAAAGGGGAAAGAGTTATTTGAAAATGTTAGTCCTTTTTTGGAATATGAAAAACGTCCCACAGAAGAGGCTGTCGAAGGAAACAGTCAGCTTCAGTATGCTGCGTCCATCGGAAAACACAGAGAGGATATGATTTCATTTTATAAACAGGAGCAGATTGGTATGGGATTAATTCAGTTATATGGTGCTTCAACTGAAAAAGTATATAAGAAACGAGTTAGAACTGATGCAGTAAAAGGTATAGCTACAGCTTTGGGGCTGAAGAAACTAAAAAATGCTAAAAAGTGCAATCGAAATTGAAAAATACGCTTGACAGGAGAAACGTAAATGATGACAATTATTAAGCAAGCAAGCAAGCAAGCAAGCAAGCAAGCAAGCAAGCAAGCAAGCAAGCAAG
>OCHA01001875.1_pt1 | contig 14260 bp, 14 predicted proteins | sample 1538591 | NCBI WGS metagenome assembly OCHA01 (sample SAMN04571710, study PRJEB22368) | human gut metagenome | biome: human gut; material: stool | host: Homo sapiens | place: Luxembourg | collected 2012-09-06 | reverse complement strand
ATCTACATAATAACATATAATGCCATCAGAATCAGCCGAAAAAACCTGAATCGCGTCTGTGTCGCTATCAGTCAGGGCAGCAAGCTGTGCCTGACGGTTTTGATTAGATTTACCATCCAGTACGCTTGAAATATTATTTCTTAAGGTATAGACATCACTAAAACTGTTGTCAGAATAATTTTCACAGAAAGTCTGTGTCTTCTGCCGGATATTATTCTGTTCGCTGGAAGTCAGTTTCTGACCGTTTTTCGTTTTCGAGTCGAATTGAAGTTTCTGGGCAGAAAGAGAATAAATCTGTGTTTTTGCACCGACTTTACTTCCGGAGGATACAAAGTAATTAACATATCCATTGTCTTTGGAACGGATGATCGTTTCATTGCGAAGCGCAAGTCCTGTGTAAGAATTATCTCTTAAAATAGATCCTTCACGGACTTCATAAACGGAAATATGTTTTTGTGTCAGATACATCAGTACTGTTATGACAAGATAAATAAATATCACACCAAAAATGATGAGTCCAATATTTAAATGTTTTTTCTTTTGATATACTTTGATGTTTGATGAGTGTGTGTGTGCAGCCAAATTTTCGGCCTCCTATCTTTATTGCTTTAGCATGCGCAATGCTGCTCCATCCAAATAATTGAAAGATTTTCCCTGATAGCTCTGTCTTTCTGCCATGATTTCAAAGAGTTCATCTTTTAATTTCCACCAGCTGGTGTTCCAGTTGCAGAATACAGCATCTTTTTCCGGAATACGGCTGAAGAGGCGTTCAACGGCAATATCTGGTCTCAGGTATTCCAGAAACCAGGTAAGGCGGTTCAGGTATTCATCTTTTTCGCACAGAGTTATTGTACCATTTTCATACGCTTCGCACAACTGCGTGTTCTTTGCGATGTAAAGTGAATGTGCCTTTACGATCTGTACAGGAAGTGCAGATAATATTTTTGCTGTTTCAATGGCATCATCCAGATCATCTCCAGGCAGATTTAAGATTACATGTGTACAGATATCAAAAGAATATCTGTTGATACGCAGGACTGCATCAATAAATTCCGCAAGGGAATGTCCCCTTGATATCTGTTTTAAAGTATGATAATTCACGGTCTGGAGACCCAGTTCGATCGTGATCTGAATGCCTGTTTTTTCACGGACCGTTTGTAATACATCGAGATAGTCTTCCCGGATGCAATCTGGCCGTGTGGATACAGCAATTTCAACGATATCAGGAATTTGTGATGCTTCCTCTATATATGAGCGGAATGTCTCAAGAGGCAGAAATGTGTTTGTGAAGTTTTGAAAATAAGCGATAAACTTGTGTGCATGATAACGCTTTTCAATGTAAGTACGTGTTTTCTGAAGCTGATCTGTAACAGATACCGTAGAGTTCATTGCTTCAAATCCGGTTCCTTCTTCGGCACAAAACGAACAGCCGCTTCCGGCAATTCTGTTTGGACAGCTGACCGGAAGATTTACCGGAAGTTTATATACTTTTTCGCCATATCTTTTTTTCAGATATTGTGAATATGGATAATATTTTTCGTTTTCATCCATGATAAAAATCCTTTCCGTAATGTATAATCCAACTTTTTCCGGTAATACTATTATCATTCGATAAAAGGAGGATTACTCAGATGAAATGGTTTGATAACACAGCACTGACGCTTGTGATCATTGGTGCGATTAATTGGCTGCTGGTTGGTATATTTAAACTGGACATTGTAGCCGTAATATTTGGAAATCTTACATGGCTTTCCAGAATTATCTATACGATTATCGGTCTGTGTGGACTTTATCTCATCAGCCTTTATGGAAGAATCGGAAGTTCATCTTAAAAAAGGGGTATCCGTAATCTGGATGCCCCTTCAATTATTATTTTTCAGGAATTGCTTCTACAATTGCTGTCATGTCCTTGTAAAGTAATGGCTTGGTATCAGCATTCATTACAATAGAAATATATGGATGATCATTCTCATCTTCTGTAAGAAGGACCAGACAGTTGCCTGCCAGCTTGGTTGTTCCGGTTTTTCCACCGATTACAGTTACATTATCTGGTTTTTCAGCTTCGCCTGTAGCATAAAAATTCGTCGGCTCCCAGGTAATGCTTCTGACGGCACCACTGCTTCCGGTGATCTTTGCAGTATGTGATTTTGCTTTGATAATTTTAACAAAATCATCGTTTTTTATACATTCATTAAAAATCAGATAAAGATCGTATGCAGTCGTATAATGATCGTCATTGTGAAGACCATTGGAATTCACAAAATGAGTACCTGTTGCCATCAATTTTTTGGCTTCTTTATTCATCATTGCTGCAAATCCATCCATGCTTCCGCCTACATATTCTGCGATTGCTGTTGCATTATCATTCCCGGAATGAAGTAACAGGCCATATAGCAGGTCTGATAACGTAATCTTATCCCCTGCCTGAATTCCACATGTTGCTTCATCTGCCGCAAAACTGTTCATGTCGGCATTCTGTGAGACAGTTACAACATCTGACAGATCGGCATTTTCCATGGCAACCAGAGCAGTCATAAGCTTGGTTGTACTTGCCGGATAGATTTTATCAAACATCTGATAAGAAAAATCTACCTTTTTGCCATCTACATCAAAGAGTGCTGCCGAATGCAGTGTATCCGTTTCATCTGAGGTGATTCCATTAAGTTTTACATCACCTGAAGCAACACAAAGGTCTTCAGCAAATAACTCACCGGTATACAGGCTTTTGTTGTAGTGTTCACTTTCGTATTCTGAAACTACATTCTTTGAACCGAAACTACATCCGGTTGTCATAACAGCTGTCAATGACAGCATGGCTATTAATTTTGAATATTTACCGATACATTTCACGCCAGTCTAAATCTCCTCTGTCAATTGCTAAGATAATGATTTCTGCTGTTGCAAGGTTAGTTGCCAACGGAATATTGTAAGTGTCACACATACGGATCACGTCATTCAGATCCGGATCATGAGGTTTTGGATTGGAAGGCTCTCTTAAAAAGATCAGTGCATCAATATCGTTCTGTGCGATCTGTGCTCCTAACTGCTGCTTTCCTCCTAAAGGACCGGCAAGATATTTATGAACTTTCAGGTTCGTAACTTCTTCAATCAATCTTCCGGTCGTTCCTGTAGCATAAAGACTGTGTTTGCTTAAAATTCCTCTATAAGCGATACAGAAATTTTGCATCAATGCTTTTTTGGAATCGTGTGCTATCAGACCTATATTCATATCATTCACTCCTTACTGGTATTTTTTCGGTTGTAATCCTACGTTCAAGACTAATCCAATTCCAATATATAAACTTACAAGAGAAGTCAGTCCGTAACTTACAAAAGGTAACGGGACTCCAGTATTAGGTAAGATCTTGGTAGCAACGCCAATGTTAATAAAACTTTGTATGCCAATCAGTCCCCCAACACCGCAGCATATGATTCTTCCTGCAAGGTCTTGCGATCGTATCCCAACTAAGATACATTGTATCACAATCAACAGTAATAACGCAATAATTATACAACCTCCGACAAAACCTAATTCTTCACCAATAATCGCAAAAATGAAGTCTGTCTGTGGCTCCAGGATAAAATTACCGTTTTTTACGGATGTTGTTGTATTATTATCCAGTCCTTTTCCTGTCAGCTGACCGGAACCAATTGCCATAACAGAGTTTTTCTGCTGGTATGCTTCGTCACTTTCATATTTTTCCGGTTCGATGAAAGCAAGGATACGCGCCTGCTGATAGTCTTTTAAAAGCTTCTGGTTCGGCTGAACGACAATACTTAAAAAGATGACTGCAACCGGTACCAGTATAACAAGAACGGTACCGATGAATTTGTAACTCAGTCCAGCTACATAGATCATAAGGCAGATCATAAGTGCCGTACAAATGGTTGTGGACAGGTTTGGCTCAATCAAGATCAGCGCCAGTGGAATACCCGCAAGGACAGCGTATTTCGCCAGAGTAAATTTATCATTGATATCCTCTTCATGTTCCATTAAGAACTTGGCAAAAAATATGATCAGTAAAATTTTTGCAAGTTCAGAAGGCTGGAACTGGATAAAACCTACTTTGATCCATCGGGTCGCTCCATTTACATTCTCACCGAATAATTTTACTGCTGCAAGCATAAGGATGGAAAGTATATATAATACCCAGTAAAAATTCATGATCCACATATAGTCGATCAATGATACAACGATCATAGCCGCAAGACCTATCACAACACCGAGAATCTGCTTGCTCTGAAGTGACTCTTTGGCGCTGCCTACGACTAAGATTCCGATAACGGATAGAATTCCTACAAGTGCAACTATTCCAAATTTGTAATTTTTCCAGTTATATGGTTTAGTAAATCTATGTGATCTCACGTTTCTTCTCCTGCTATTCTTATCACTATCTGTGAACGGTTAATTTCTACTTGAAAATCATCTTCTGTAAGTTCCACGTATTTGGAAAGGGTCTGATAGAGGTCCCGGCAGATATGATCATAAACGGAAGGTGTGCATTGCACACGGTCTGATACGACCAGGGCCCGGAGACGGTTCTTGGCAACCGATACGGAAGAGCTTTTCAACATATCCCAGACCTCCTAATTCTTCTTGAATGCGTGTGAGATTCTTGAGAAGAATCCTTTCCCGGAATCAAGATTCATATAAGGCACTTCCAGTCCCAGAATACGTTTGCAAATATTTAAATATCCCTTTCCAGCTTTTGAATCAAGACCGATTACCGGCTCGCCCTGATTGGTTCCGATAACAACCTGTTCATCATCCGGAAGAATTCCGATTAATGGAATCGAAAGAATTTCGGTAACATCGTCGACCGACATCATATCGCCGCGCTTTACCATATCCATCCGGATCCGGTTAATGATCAGATCAATCTTGCGGATATGATTCTGTTCGAGAAGTCCGATGATCCGGTCAGCATCGCGAATAGATGACACTTCCGGAGTTGTAACAACAAGTGCACGGTCGGCACCTGCAATTGCATTTTGGAACCCCTGTTCAATACCGGCGGGACAATCCAGAAGTATGTAATCAAATTCTTCTTTCAACTCAGAAGTAAGCTTTTTCATCTGTTCTGGAGATACTGCAGACTTGTCTTTGGTCTGGGCCGATGGAAGTAAATACAGATTCTCATATCTGCTGTCGCGGATCAATGCCTGTTTCAGACGGCATCCGCCTGTTACGACATCGACCAGATTATATACGACCAGATTTTCCATTCCCATTACAACATCCAGATTACGTAGTCCAAGATCTGTATCTATGATCACCACTTTTTTGTCGAGTTTTGATAAACCTGCTCCGATATTTGCAGTTGTGGTTGTCTTTCCGACACCGCCTTTTCCTGATGTAATTACAATAACTTCGCCCATGAATAACTTCCTCCTATAATTGGTTTTACTTTCACTTCGCCTATCCGCAGTTTTTTGGGCTGCATATGAAGTGCCGCTATAACAGCATCTTTGCGTCCGGACGCACCTGCGATCACCGTACCATATATGGTTCCGGTTACTACGACATTTCCCTTAGATGCAACAGTAGCACCTTCTTCGACATCGCCAATGATCACAATACTCTGTTCCGACTCAAGAACCTGTCTTCCTCTTAATGTACCTTTATAGAACTGTCCGTCTTTTTCATGGATAGCTTCAAGGCTTTCGTCCAGCATTTTTTTGTGGACTTGTTCTGTAACAGTATTTTTCTCAATGATGCAAAGTATTTCCATACCGGCAGCCGATTCGATTTCTCTTGTCAGCTGCCGCTTTTCTTCTTCTGTGAAAGAACGGCCTTCGTATTCTACAGCCATTTTTGCGTGAGCAAAGAACTTGGACGCCGATTGAAATTTGCTTTTTACGACTTCCAGAAGTTCTTCAAATGAACTGTCTGAATCAAAATAAATAGTAATGCCGTATTTGTTACTCTTAATGAGCACCTGGTCTTTCACATAGAATCATCCTTTCTTTAATCTCCACCGTTTGATCCGGTACCGATATCTGATGCCGATCCCGTGATCAGTTCATTTTCTGGTGTAACTTTATAGTAGTACTCCATGACATCGTTACCGACTTCAGCTGCGAATGTCGAACTGTAGCCGTTGGCAATACGGAAATGCAATCTGTGGACTGTCACTTGGAGCAAATCCTACAAACAGACCGTGGTCTGGATGAGTCTGACTTTGCTGTGCGGTTCCGGTTTTACCGGATAACTCAATACCGCTGGAATTTAATTTTGTGAAAATATCTTTATGTTCTGAGGTTACAACTGCCCTCATACCTTCATGAACTGCCTGCCATGTGGATGCAGATACATCAGTAACTTTATTCTTCACTTCAGGAGTATAATCCTTTACAGTTTTTCCTTTTGGACTTGTAACTTTATCTAAAAGACTTAAGTTATATACGGTTCCTTCATTTGCAACCGCTGTAATATATCTTGCAAGCTGGCTGGTGGTATAGTTATTGGTACCCTGTCCAATAGCAGATAATACAGAGTTGTCATCTGATATCTGTGGATCTGATTCGGGAATTTCCATACCTGAGGTATCGCCAAGACCGAATTCTTCTGCGTATTTCTGGAGTTTTGCAATACCACGTTCGCTGGAATAATAATTTTGTGTACTTTTTCCATCTGAGGTATCACTGTCCAGTTTTGAGTCACCGGTACTGCTGAGTCCCAGTCTGTAACCGACTTCATAGAAGAAGTCATTACAAGAATGCTGAATTCCCTGGGATACATTCAGGTTGCCATGTGATGACGGATAGATCCAGCATTTTGGATTTGGTGTAACTTTCTTATATACTCCGGCGCATGGAAGGTATGTGTTGACATCGATCACGCCTTCAGTCAGACCTGCAATGGCAGATAATGGCTTATAAGTAGAACCTGGTGCCGTCTTTTCCTGGGTTGCATTGTTATAGAACGGACGGGACTGATTTGTAAGCAGTTTGCTGTAATAATCAGAGTCCATGGTATTTGCAAGACGGTTATTGTCATATCCCGGGTAAGAGACACAGGCAAGGACCTCTCCGGTATTTGGATCTGTTGCAACCAGAGAACCGGTACAAGGTTCAAGTCCCAGTTGTCCAGGGGTAATCTCAAGTGACTGAATTTTACTTCGCATAAAGTCATATGCAGCAACACTTCCGGTTTTCAGTCCGCTATACTGATCTGCATCCTGATCTAAGATACCCTGTTCGTATAACATCATACATACCTGTCTTCCGGTAATAGATCCCGCTTTGATCATATAACGGTAGATCAGCTTGTCAAAACTATTGTCTGAATCGATGTAGTCCATAATATAATTAATTATTCCCTGATAAACTTCACTGGAATCTGAATACTGTTCGTTGGATTTTACATAATCTTTTAAGAGCGAAGTATCTATCCAGTTTTTGGAAATTGCGTAATTCAGGTACGTATATACATTAATGGATTCATCATCTTTCCAGGCTTTATAAGTATCATCCTTTGCATCAATGGATTTGGACATCAGCACACCTGTTCCATTGGTCAATATATCTGACACCAGATATGTGAGGTAGGCCTGCATTTCTTTTGGCTGATCTTTATATGCAGCCGCACTGGAATCATTAAATACTTTTTCCAGGGAATTTTTTACTTCTTCTTTGCGTACGGCAAAAGCGGAAGCAACTTCTTTTTCAGCTTCTCCGGCATTTGCATCTGTAAAATGTGTCATATCAAGGACATCATTATTGATCAGTGCATTATATACATCACCGATCGGAATGATCACATCACTTCCATCATCAACTTTATTTCTGTCAAAGTCCAGACTGTTTTGTATCTTGGCAAGCAATACTCCTGCAAGTTCCTGTTCCAGAATGTTATAAGCCGCCTTTTGAAGATTTGCATCAATTGTCAGATAAAGATCATTTCCGGCTTTTGGATTTGTCCCCTTTACTGTTTTGATTACTTTACCTACGTTATTAACGTAAAGTTTTTCGCTACCTTTTTTTCCCTGAAGCTGGGAATCCATTGTTTTTTCAAGACCTGCTTTACCGACCGTATCTGTCTTGCTGTATCTTTCCTGATCGGCTTCGCTTAAAGCATCGTATTCTTCCTGAGATATCTGACCAGTATATCCAATGATATTGGCAAAACATTTGCTGTCAGCATATTTTCTCAGAGATTCCTCTTCTACATTGATACCGGATAATTTATCCAGATTTTCCATGATGTCTGCAACAGTCGCATCACTGACATCCTCGGCAATCGTCGTTGAAATATATTTCTGATAACTGTTCAGCCAGATCTGATAGCGGATGTTGATCAGTTTTAATACCATGGATTTGTCCATAGATTTTTCATCAATACCGAATTTCTGCTTATCTGTACACAGATAATGGATCAGATCATCGGCAGTGGTCGCTTTCTGTTTTTTTGAAAGCTGATCAATTGTTGATTTACCATATACATCGGCGATAAAACGCAATTTCTGGGTTTCATTCTGTGCGACAAACTGATACATATTATTGCTGTCCAGAATGATTCCAAAGTTATTGATAACAGTATCGCCATTGGATTCTACCATTTTAATAACGGAAGAAATCGTTTTATTCAAAACTTCATTCTGTTGTGCAATACTGTCATAAGAACCATTATCTTCGATTGTGACAGAATATGCCAGCTCATTATAAGCCAGCAGATTGCCGTTGCGGTCATAGATATTACCACGGGTTCCCTGAATTTCTTTCGTTTTCTGAATCTGCAGTTTATAATCGTCAAGATATTCCTGCCCTTTTACAATCTGAAGGTAGAATATTCTCTGTACCAGAATTGCCGATGTGATACAAAAGACAATGATCAGCACGAATATTCGAGATTGTACGAATTCTGCAATGCCGGATTTGATCCGTTCCCATAAACTATACAAATTTACTTGCACTCCTTTGCTCTTCTGCTTCCAGTTTCTTATTAATGTGTAATATAATCTGATACAGAATCAGTGTGACCAGAATGGTATATACAAGTTCTGGCATAATAATCTGTCTCAGGTATGCTTCAAAAGCAAAATCCCCCTGCAAAAGATACATACAGAAGTATGTAACCAAACCATATATCAACTCGCTTCCTGCAATCAGTGCGATCGGGAGTTTGATATCATCATCATAAAAAAGTCTTCGGAATGACCCGTTCATATATCCGATCACCGAAAAAAGTAAGGTGTAAAATCCAAGAGCATTTCCCCAGAATACATCTGTCAGGAATCCGGAGAAGAATCCGACGGCAAGACCTTCTTTTTTCCCACGCATAAATCCAAATGAAGATGTGACAATGATCAGCAGATTAGGTTTTATGGATGCAAAAGCAAGTCTGTGAAAAATCGTACATTCCATTAAAAAACATATGATAATGATAAAAAATGTAATAAGCTTTCTTTTCATGAATTACTCTCCCTCAGTATTACCGGATTCCTGTTTGATCAATTCGCTCTTGGTTGTGGTGATAACTAGCACTTCCTGAAGCTTACTGAAATCAACTGCCGGAGTAATGTATCCGGAACGGGTAAGGTTATTAGAGTCGGTTTTTACTTCGCTGACATATCCGATAAAAAGTCCCTGAAGAAATCTGTCACTGACATGAGAAGTAACAACCTGTTCTCCTACTTCGATCTTATTATCATTATTCGCCAGTTTTTCAAAACGGATTCTTCCATTTTCCATCTGCTTCAGATCACCTCTTACAACACATGTATCAGAAGTAGAAAGAAGCATTGCACTGATATTGCTTTCATCATCAATGATCGAACGTACCCGTGCATAATGCGGTCCGACTTCTGTAACAATACCGACCAGACCACTTCCGGCAAGTACATTACAATTCTTTTTGATGCCGTCTTTCTTACCTTTGTCGATTGTAAAATCACTGAACCAGTTAGAACCATTATTGGAAATAACATGCGCCCCAACTTTTTTATAGTCAGAATAATTTTCATCCAGTTTATACAATTCTCTCAGGCGTTCCAGTTCATATTGATCCTGACGGAGTCTTGTATTGTCAATTGTAAGATCATCTACTTTGGACTGAAGCTTTTTATTCGCTTTTTTCATATCCTGCAGTGTCTCGAAATTATCGGAAAGGTCACTCATATACCGGCCGACATATCCGATTCCTTTCTGCATAGGAATGACTGTATAGTTTGCAACAAAACTGATTGGTCCGTTCCCTCCTGTAATACGTTCTACTCCCATCAGAATAACGCAGATGACGATTACGATGATCAGCCAGTATTTACTTGGAAGGGAAGATTGATTTTTTGTCTTCATTATCTCATCCACCTATAATTATCTTCTATCATTGAAAATGTCAGTTTTCTCAAATCTTTTGACATAATAATACGTTTCAGTCCATTGACTGCACACGTATCCGGTTCCAGAGCGGTTCTTGATTTGATTCCCACCATCTGTTCGATGTAAATTTCAAGTCCCGGCATATTTGCAAGACCTCCGGTAAGGAAAATACCATTCTCATAGATTGCTTTGCGGACTTCCGGCGGTGTTCTGTCAAGAAGTGAATTGATCGCTTTGACACATTCCAGAAGCGGGTCTTTCATTGCTGCGCGGACCAGCATAATAGAAATCGGTTTTCGCATTGGTACACCTGTGATCAGATCTCTTCCGGCTACGGACAATATAGAATCAGAATCCCCGGTAAAAACATTGAAATTACGTCTCAGCACTTCTGCGGTCTGACGTCCGATCAGGAAGTCGTGACTGTGTTTTACAAGATTGATAATTCCCTGATCAAAGGTATGACCGCCGACTTTTACAAGACGGTTTAATACCATACCACCTCCGGCAAGCACAGACAGTTCTGTGGTCTCACCGCCAAAATTTGCAATCATAATACCTTTGGTGTTCTGAATATCAAGATTTAATCCGACCGCATCAGCAATCGAGCGTTCTACAATATTTACTTCTTTGGCTTTGGCTGTTGAGTGAATCACAAGATCGAAGAAAGCCTTCTTTTCTACTTCGGTAACATCTGTTGGAACTGCAATTACATATTCAGAACCTCGTGAAAACTGTCTTCCCCTTTTTAATAAGTTCTGAAGAAGGAACTGCATATCATTGAATCTGGAAATAACGCCTTCTTTCATTGGAAATGTGATCTCTATATTGGATGGTGCTTTTCCATACATACTGAATGCATCGTCACCAACTGCAAAGATATCACGGTCACGGTTATCTTTGAATGCGATTACGTTTTTTTCTTTCCAGATTGTGTCCTTTTTCTTATCATAGACCTTAATGTCATAAGACCCAAGGTCCAGTCCGTATACATTTCTTGCCATTTGACAGAATCCTTTCTATCTTCTTTGCAGAATTACAGCATGCCCTCCTCACGGAAACTCATATAGCAATTATTGCCAATGATGATATGATCTAACAGTTCAATTCCAATCAATGCGCCGGCATCCAGAATTCTTTTTGTCGTCAGCATATCGTCCCTGCTTGGAGTAGGATCACCGCTTGGATGATTATGTAAAATTATAATAGATACTGCATTTTTCTGCAATGCTTCTATAAAAAGCTCTCTTGGTGTAATAAGGGAAGCGTTAACAGTTCCTTTTGAAATGGTCGTTTCACCAAGAAGCTTTGCCTTCGTGTTTAACATTAATAATTTCATATGTTCCTGTTTTTCATGTCTTAAATCTTCCATATAATATTGCGCAATCGTTTTGGGATCAGTAAAACATACTGTGTCCCGGTAAGAAGCTTTTGCAAGTCTTTTTGCCAGTTCGGATATACAGGATATCTGGATTGCTTTTACTTTACCGATTCCCCTGATCTGTCTCAGACGTTCAATGTTGAACTGGTGGATCCCAAGAATACCGCTTTCGCCTGCATGATAAAGAATCTTTCTTGCAAGCTCAATGGCATTCTCCCCGTGTGTGCCTGTCCGTAATAATATAGCCAATAACTCGACATCACTTAAACGTTCTGCGCCAAGGCGGATACATTTTTCATACGGACGCTCGTCTTCCGGCATTTCTCTCATGGTATTTGATTGATTCATATTTTTCTTCAGATTCGCACGACATTTTTGCAAGTGCAGTCAAAAGACTGCGCCTGTAAATTATAAGAAACGATATATGATAATGGAAAGAATCACGCCAATGATACTTGCCATGGTTATCTTTATCGACAGTCCAAATGTTATGACCATTACTCCGAGATTCAGAACGATCGGATCGTCTATCCCGAAGGCTTGTCCATAACTCAGCCAGGATAAAGCCGGCACCCCTTTTGCCAGTTCGCCGATAAAGCCACCAAGAACTACTCCTGCTAACAGAAGCAGAAATAAAGCCCAGGCGTTTTTACTTCCTGCACCTTTCATATGTACTCCTCCTCGTTTTTCCTATCTAAAAAACTCAATACATTTTATCACATTTCAGAAAAAGTGTATAGGTTTATGATATTAAAAAATTCTTAAACTTCTTTTCATTTTTTTACATAAAATGAGCAGATTAGATAAATGGATGATAAACAGAGGCAATCATTTCGGCAACTTTGATACCGTCCATGGCGGCAGAAGTAATCCCTCCGGCATAGCCTGCACCCTCACCGCAAGGATAGATCCCGCGGATTTCACTCTGCAGGGACGTGTCTCTTACAAGCCGTACAGGCGAAGATGTCCGGCTCTCCACTCCGGAGACAATCGCATCATACCGTGCATATCCCGGAAGTTTATGATCAAAGATCTGAATTCCTTCTTGCAGAGATTCTGCAATGAAAGAAGGAAAAATGTTTCTGACGTTTGCAAGCTGATACATTCCTTTTATCTGCGGAGTAATCTCTCCAAGCTGTCCGGAAGGCTTGTTCTGACAAAAATCTCCGAATAACTGCACCGGAACTTTACCGTTCCCTTCAAGATATGCCGCTTCTTCAAGCTTTCTCTGGAATTCGACACCTGCAAGCGGGTGATCATTTCCGAAATCTTCCGGCGATACGGTAACGATCACTGCGGTATTGGCGTTCTGACCATCCCGGCGGCTGTAACTCATTCCGTTCACGGCAAGACAGTGTTCTTCGGAAGAAGCATTTACAACGTATCCACCAGGACACATGCAGAATGTATAGACTCCTCTTCCATTCGCAAGATTCGCGGTCAGTTTATACGGGGCAGCCGGCAGAAAGGAAGGATAATCCTGACCGTATTGATCCTGATTGATCATTTCCTGTGGATGTTCCATTCTGACACCGACAGCAAATGCTTTCGGCTGCATAGGAAGTTCGTGCTGATACAGCATGGAAAAGGTATCTCTCGCGCTGTGACCAATGGCAAATACTGCAAGATCTGTATCAAGCAGATAATTCTCCTGCTTTTGCGAATCATATACTTCCAGTTTAGTAAGAAGCTTTTCTCCGTTATCATTAAAAATGGTCTGTATATCAGTAACCTGTGAATAGAACCGTACCTCTCCGCCATGGACACGGATATATTCCCGCATCTCTTTTACAACTTTGGATAACACATCGGTACCGATATGCGGTTTACTCTGGTAAGTAATTGATTCCGGGGCACCGTGTTCTGCGAAGATACGGAGTACCTCGTGATTGCGTCCGGATTTATCTTTTACCAGAGTGTTCAGCTTTCCATCTGAAAATGTTCCGGCTCCGCCTTCTCCGAACTGAACATTTGATGATGGATCTAGCTTACCGGTTTTCCAGAATGCTTCTACATCTTTGGTGCGCTGCTCTACATCAGCTCCGCGTTCCAGAAGGATCGGCTGGTATCCGTGTGAGGCAAGCATGTAACCACAGAACAGCCCGGCAGGACCTGTTCCGATAATGACCGGACGATGTGCAAGTTCTTTTGTCCCCGTTATTTCAAAATGGTAGGTATCCGGTTTTACCTGAAACTGTATCTGATTCCCTTTCATTGATTTTCTGACTTTTGCTTCATCTTTTACCTGAACATCTACAGAATAGACATAATAAAGCTCTGGCTTCTTCCGGGCATCAATCGACTGTCTGCGAATCTGAAATCCCTGAAGTTCTTCTTTTTTTATACGAAGTGTCTTTAAAATTTTCCGTTCAAAATCAGCTGGTGTATGTTCAATGTTCAGTTTCATCTGGTTGATCCGAATCATATGTGTTTTCGCTCCTTTTACAGTCTGTGATCAGTCTGTCTTTTTACTTTTTATATCTCGTATATATTTCGTGTTTGCATCTTATATTTATATATCTTTATACAGCTTTTGCGGCAGCGGTTCCGGCGAGATAA
>OCHA01001858.1_pt1 | contig 14402 bp, 10 predicted proteins | sample 1538591 | NCBI WGS metagenome assembly OCHA01 (sample SAMN04571710, study PRJEB22368) | human gut metagenome | biome: human gut; material: stool | host: Homo sapiens | place: Luxembourg | collected 2012-09-06 | reverse complement strand
CGAAACAGGAGGTAAAAATTATGCGGTTACGGAAAAATATGAAGCGGACGGCAGCGGCCGTCCTGGCCCTGAGCATGGCAGTGTCGGCAGTTGCGGCCCCGGCCTCGGCTGCTTACATCTGTGATGTGAGTCAGGGCAACGTGGAAGTCTCTGTGGATACTGAGGGCAATAAGAGCATCAAGGTCGGCGGTGTGGCTGTCGAGGACAATGGTGACGGCAAAGATGAAATCATCATCACCGGCGACAACACCAAGTCCACCGCAAGCCTGAACGCAGAGGAAGAGAACACTTCCGAGGCTGAGAAGTCCGCTGAGGTTGAAAAGTCCGGCGAAAACACCTCCGAGGTTGAAAAGTCCGGCGAGACCAAGACCGAGGGCGAGGGGAAGACCCAGAACTCCGCCGCTGAGAACAAGGAGCAGGCCGAAGAGCCCGGCTCTCTGGAGCTGCTGGCCCCGGAGGACGAGGAGAAGAAGGACGAGCAGAAAAAGACTGAGCAGAAGCCCGCCGACTCTCAGGAGCCGGAACAGGACAAAAAGACCGAAAAGACCTCCGATCAGGTGATCGAGTACGGCCAGTATGACGCCGAGGCCCAGAAGGAGGCCGCAAAGCCTGCCGCCAAGCCTGCTGCGGAGCAGAAGGCTGAGGAGAAAAAGCCCGCTGCGGAGGTCTCCTACGAGGCCACCAACGCCCCCACCTCCATTACCGAAAAGGCTCAGGCCGCCGCCAACAATGTGGTGAAGATCATCAATAATTCTGCCAATGCTCTGAAGGTCATCCTGCGAAATCTGAAGGTGGATGCAGGGGATACGAACAAGGATGCCGTGACCGTTTCCGGCACCGGCAATGTGACGCTGGAGCTGGATGGCAAGAACGAGCTGAAGGGCGGCAGCTACTGGAGCAACGATGAGAGGTCAGATAGCGATCTCAGTGGAGGTCATGGCCTGCACGCTAAAGGTGAAGGTACGCTGACCATCCAGGACGAAGACAAAAACGGCAGCCTCACCGCTGCGGGTGGAGATGTTGAAACTTCAAACCTTGGTTTTACGATGAATGGTCAGTGGCTTAATGGCGGTGATGGCATCCGTGCCAAGAATCTCACGGTGTCCGGTGCCGAGCTCAAGGCCGAGGGCGGCGATTCCAACGTGACAGGAACATCGGATGTGATGTCCGGTGGTGGAACTGGCATCCGAGTGGATAAGGGAACGGCCAAGCTCCTTGATGATGCCCACATTACCGCAAAGGGCGGCGATGGATACACAGATAATAACAAGGAAGCATCGGGCGGTGCCGGAATTTCGATAGGTGCAAATGCAGAAATCGAGGGAGTTTCGATTTCCGCTACAGGTGGAAGTGCAGAATCAAAGAAATATGCAGGCGCCGGTAACGCAATGAATCTTTACGGAAACTATGGACAATATGCTGTGAGCATGAAGGATTCTACGCTGGAGCTCACCGGCGGGGACGCAAAAGCCGAAGGTGAAGGTAATATGGGAGCAGTGCTCTCCATGATGTATCATAAAGAACACACATTGGAGAACCTGACGCTTACGGCTGTGCAAGGGAAAGCGGAGGCTCCTAAGCTATCGTTTAATGGCGGGACTTTGTACTTTAATGGCGGCACCCGTGAAATAGGCGGAAACAGCACCATCAACCTTGTGGGAACAAGGACGGACGGAGTCAAGGCAAAAGACAACACCGTGGTCAACCTGTATGTCCCTAAGGGCGAGACGCTGAAAAATTCCGATTCTGTGGACAATATCAGTACCGACGAAACGGGAAAGGTCAATATCTACGAAAACGCCATCACCACCAAAAATGATGACGGCACCATTACCGTCACGGGTGACCTGACCGGCATCAAGAAGGACGGCCACAGCTACAAGCTGGAAGCTACGGTAGAGCCCACCTGCACCACCCCGGGTAAGATCGTGTACCGTTGTATGGATGATGATTGCACGGAAACCTATGAGGAGACCATCGACGCACTGGGCCACGAGTTTGTGAATGGCGTCTGCACCCGCTGCGGCGCATCGGAGCAGGCAGCTGCCGAGAACAGCGGCAGCTCCGCTGTCACCCTCACCGTGACCGGAGCAGGGGCCTACGAGACCTCCATTGCCGATGGCCGGTATGTTGTGGCAGTGCCTGCTGAGACTGCCGTCCTTTCCGGCTGTCTGAGCAACCTGAAGGAGCTGAAGGCTCAGGGCGCAGACACCATCGTGTTCCGCACCCAGCTCCGTGAGACCGTCCTCGACATCGACACCATGCTGTCCATGGGCGTGGACGACACCCTCTTTACCCTCACCCACTCCGGTGAGAGCGCAGAGCTGACGGTGGGCGGCGTTGCACACAACGAGCTGCTCCACTAAATAACCACCTCCCCAAGGCGGAGAGCTTCCGCATCTCCCCGCTTTGTACGAAAAGCCCCCCGGCACTTCCGCATGGTGCCGGGGGGCTTTTTTGCGCCGGGAGGGGCGGAGGTTCAAAATTTTTTCATAATTTACTTGACAACAGGGTTTGTGTGTAGTATACTCCACAGCAACCTATCAAAGTGCTTTTGAGGCAAAACTTCAGGCACATAAAGTAAAATAAAGTCTGGACAGTCCGCTATGCCGAGAAAGCATAATGGGCTGTTTTCTTTATAAAAGAAAGATACAGCACAAAGCTGTACGCGACAAAAGCACAAGTAATACTTATTTCACCTGAACTGTACTTCGCATGAATGCACATCAAGGGCAAAACTATACAAAATTCAAATCAAAATTTCAACGTGTGGTTGGTCAAACTACAGAAATCGTCGGGTCGAGGGTATAAATTTGGCAAAAAGTCTTTTCTTTCGGCGGTGGACGATGTATAATGCCGCCAAGGCACAAGGGTGTGCAGAAAGCTCCAGAGGGGGAGCAGAACACCTTGTGCATTTTTCAGAAACAGTCGCTTTAATGCGTTAAAGCGGTGTTAGAGAGGGGAAAAGATATTATGAGATTCGATCGTCGTATTTCGCGCCGCAGCTTTCTGGCAGCAGCAGGCGTATCCGCAGCAGCTCTGGCCCTGACGGCCTGCGGCGGCTCCAGCTCCACGGCAGCGTCTACCGCTGCCTCCACCGGTGCTTCCAGCGCAGCTGGCACTGCCGCAGGCGGCACCCTGAACATCATGCTGGAGACTGAGGTCCAGTCTCTGGACCCGCAGATCGCCACCGACGGCACCTCCTTTGAGGTCATCGCCGACTACACCGACGGTCTGATGCAGATGGACGCCGACGGCGCAGCTGTTCCGGCTCTCGCCGAGACCTACGACATCAGCGAGGACGGCAAGACTTATACCTTCCACCTGCGCGATGCAAAGTGGTCCAACGGTGACGCCGTCACCGCAGCCGACTTCGTGTTCGGCTGGCAGCGTGCTGTTGATCCCGCCAACGCTTCCGAGTATTCCTACATGCTGTCTGACATCGGCCAGGTGGTCAACGCCGCAGAGATCATTGCCGGTGAGAAGCCCGTCACGGCTCTGGGCGTGACCGCAGTGGATGACAAGACCCTTGAAGTTCAGCTGAACGTCCCTGTCAGCTACTTCCTGAGCCTGATGTACTTCCCCACCTTCTACCCTGTCAACGAGGCATTCTTCAACACCTGCAAGGATACCTTCGGCACCAGCCCCGACACCGTCCTGTCCAACGGTGCATTCATCATGACCGACTACCAGCCCGCTGCTACCGCATTCGAGCTGACCAAGAACCCCGACTACTACGACGCTGCAAACATCGCTCTGGATGGTCTGGCCTATCAGGTCATCAAGGACAGCCAGCAGGCTCTGATGAGCTTCCAGACCGGCGCACTGGATCTGACCCTGCTGAACGGCGAGCAGGTGGACCAGGTAAAGGACGACCCCCAGTTTACCAGCGTGGGCGCCGGCTACCTGTGGTACATCAGCCCCAACATCGACGGTGTACCTGAGCTGGCAAACGAGAACCTGCGCAAGGCTATGACCTTCGCCCTCGACCGCGACGCCATCACCGGCGACGTCCTGAAGGATGGTTCTGCTCCCTGCTACACCGCCGTTCCTCCGCAGTTCGCCACCGGCCCGGACGGCAGCGATTTCAGCGCCGACCAGACCAAGTACGCTGAGTACTGCGCATTTGATGCAGCCAAGGCTGCCGAGTACTACGAGACCGCCAAGAGCGAGCTGGGCAAGGACAGCTTCTCCTTCGACATGATCGTTGATGCCGACGATGCACCTCAGAAGGTGGCACAGGTCGTCAAGGAGCAGCTGGAGACCACCCTCCCCGGCTTCACCCTGAACCTGACCGTCGAGCCCAAGAAGCAGCGTGTGCAGGATATGCAGGATGGCAACTTCGAGGTCGCCCTCACCCGTTGGGGACCCGACTACGCCGACCCCATGACCTACCTGGGCATGTGGGTCACCGGCAACTCCAACAACTACGGTCTGTGGAGCGATGCCGAGTATGACTCCATCATCGCAGAGTGCACCACCGGCGATCTCTGCACCGACCCCGAGGGCCGCTGGGCTGCTCTGTACGATGCAGAAGCCATCGTTCTGGAGCAGGCAGTCATCTTCCCGCTGTACGGCCAGTGCAACGCCGAGATGATCTCCAGCGCTGTTACCGGCGTGGAGCATCACCCCTGCGCTCTGAACCGTGTGTACAAGCGCACCGTGAAGAACGCCTAAATTGAATCGCTGAACATAAGGCCGCACAGTGGCCCGCAAAAGCCACTGTGCGCCTTTTTGCCATTGCACCTGTCCGCGGACCGCGCACGACTGACCGCGGACAGGAAAACCAAAGGGGGTTCACCTGACGTGAAAAAATATACGATCAAGCGTATCCTCACCTCGCTGTTTACGCTGCTGGCCATCCTGCTGGTGCTGTTTATCCTGATGCAGCTGATGCCCGGCTCGCCCTTCAACGACGAAAAGCTGACAGCCGATATGAGAGCCGCGCTCTATGCAAAATACGGTCTTGACCAGCCGATCTACATCCAGTTCTTCCGCTACGTGGGCAATATGCTCCGGGGCGATCTGGGTGTGAGCTACAACATCTCCAAGAACACGCCCATCTCCCAGCTCATCCAGTCCCGCCTGCCCATCTCCATCCAGATCGGCGGCATGGCCGTCACGCTGGGCGCTCTGGTGGGCCTCGTGCTGGGCATCATCGCTGCCCTCAAGCGGGATACCATTTTTGATACTATCGCCACCATCATCTCGGTCATCGGCGTGTCGGTGCCGTCCTACGTTTTCGCACTGGCCCTGAGCTACACCTTCGGTTTCAGGCTCCGCTGGTTCCCGATGCTGTTCTCCGCCAAGGATGTCTTTGGTTCGAGTGTCCTGCCCAGCGTGTCGCTGTCTATGTTCACCATGGCATCCATCGCCCGCTTCACCCGAAGCGAGATGATAGAAGTCCTCGACTCCGACTATATGCTGCTGGCCGAGAGCAAGGGCATCTCCGGCCCGGCGCTGATCTTCCGCCACGCCCTGCGCAATGCGCTCATTCCTATTATTACGGTTTTGGCTCCCCTCATCGTTGATTTGATGACCGGCTCGCTGGTGGTCGAGAAAATTTTCGCCATCCCCGGCGTGGGCAGCCTGCTGGTGACGGCTATCCAGTCCAACGACTACAACGTGGTCATCGGCCTGAGCTTCATCTACAGCGCCATGTACATTGGCATCATGCTGGTCGTTGACCTGCTGTACGGCATCATCGACCCGCGCATCCGTCTGGCAAAGGGGGACGACTGATATGGCAGAAAAAGCGATCCGACTGGGCGGCGAAAGCACCGCCGCAGCCATCACGCAGGCCGTGCAGGAACTGTACCCTGAGCACAAGTTCACCGAGGCAGAGTTTGCCCGGAAGGACAACGCCGCTGAGATCGCGGTGGATACCAACTTCGCGGCCCAGAGCTTCTGGAAAGACGTCCGCATCCGCTTCTTCCGCAAGAAGAGCGCCGTGCTGGGCCTCGTGATGATCATGATCATCCTGCTGCTGGCCGTCTTTGGCCCGGGAATGAATGCTTATACTTATTCCGGCCAGGATCTGAGCCAGAAGAACTTCGCGCCTCGCGTCCCCGGCATCGAGCAGTTCGGCATTCTGGACGGCAGCGAGAAGATGAGCACGACCACCGGTACGAAAATCGTCAACAACTATGTCGAAAAAGGCAAGGATGACGTCTACTACTGGTTCGGCAGCGACCTCTATGGTCGCGACATCTGGACCCGTACCTGGGAAGGCGCCCGCGTCTCCCTGATCATCGCCGTGGCGGCTGCCGTCATTGATATGGTCATCGGCATGAGCTATGGCCTCATCTCGGGCTACTTCGGCGGCAAGGTGGATATGCTGATGCAGCGCTTTCTTGAAGTTGCCAACGGCATCCCCCGTCTGGTCATCGTTACGCTGCTGCTTCTGGTGCTGCAGCCCGGCATGATCACCATCATCTTCGCTCTGATGCTGACCGAGTGGGTGGGCATGAGCCGTATCGCCCGCGCCGAGATGCTCAAGCTGAAGGACCAGGAATTCGTTCTGGCTTCCCGCACTCTGGGTGCCGGCAGCTTCTTTATCATCTTTAAGGAAGTGCTGCCCAACATCATCGGACCCATCATCACCCAGGTCATGTTCAGCATCCCCACCGCGATCTTTACCGAAGCATTCCTTTCCTTCGTGGGTCTGGGCATCCCGGTGCCGCAGTGCTCGCTGGGTTCCCTGATCAGTGAGCTGTACAACAGCTTCACCACCCATCCCTATCAGATCATCCCGCCCATCGTGGTCATGAGCCTGCTGATGCTCAGCTTCAATCTGCTGGCCGACGGCCTGCGCGAGGCACTTGACCCCAAGATGAAGAGTATGTAAGGAGGCGCACAACATGCCTGATACGAAAAGAGAACAGGTCTTGTCGGTGCGAGACCTTGATATTACCTTTAAGACGACGGCCGGCCCCGTCCACGCCATCCGCGGCGTGAACATCGACCTGTACAAGGGCGAGACGGTGGCGCTGGTGGGTGAGTCTGGTTCCGGTAAGTCCGTCACCATGAAGGCAGCCATGGGCATTCTGGCCCAGAACGCCAAGGTGAACAGCGGAAGCATCCAGTTCAGCTACCATCACGCCGACGGCAGCCCTGAAACCGTCGATCTGCTGCAAAAAGATAAAAAGTGGATCCGCCGCCACATCAACGGCAAGCGCATCGCCATGGTCTTTCAGGACCCCATGACCAGCCTTGACCCCACCATGACCATCGGCAAGCAGATCATGGAAGGGATGCTCTGGCACTTCAAGATGCCCAAGGCTGAGGCATATCAGAAGGCCCTCAAGCTGCTGGAAGAAGTCGGTATCACTGACGCCGAAAAGCGGATGAAGAGCTATCCGCACCAGCTGTCCGGCGGTATGCGTCAGCGCGTGGTCATCGCCATCGCGCTGGCCTGCGACCCGGACCTGCTCATCTGCGATGAGCCCACCACCGCACTGGATGTGACCATTCAGGCAAAGATCCTCGAGCTCATCCGCAGCATCCAGAAGGAGCGCGGCATTTCGGTCATCTACATCACCCATGACCTCGGCGTCGTGGCAAAGGTGGCGGACTATGTCGATGTCATGTACGCGGGCAAGATCGTGGAGACCGGCACCATCGACGAGATCTTCTACGACCCGCGCCACCCCTACACCTGGGGTCTGCTGTCGGCCATGCCCGACCTCGATACCGCCGACGAGCGTTTGTACACCATCCCCGGTTCGCCGCCGAACCTGCTGCATGAGAAGGCCGGCGACGCCTTCGCGCCCCGCAACAAGTACGCGCTGGAGATCGACGACGAGATCGACCCGCCCATGTTCAAGATCAGCGACACCCACTTCGCAGCTACCTGGCTGCTGGACCCCCGCGCTCCCAAGGTGGAGATGCCGCCTGAGCTGAAAGACCGTGTGGCCCGTATGAGCGCAGAAGCAAAAAAGATAGAGGAGGCGGAGTAAATGGCAGCACAGAGCGCTACCCCTCTTCTGAAGGTCGAGGGACTGAAGCAATATTTCAAGGTGAACAAGAACTTCACCGTCAAGGCCGTGGACGATGTCAGCTTTGAGATCTATCCCGGCGAGACATACGGTCTGGTGGGCGAGTCCGGTTCGGGAAAATCCACCATTGGCCGCAGCATCATCCGGCTGTATGACCCCACCGCAGGCAAGATCACCTTCGACGGGCAGGACATCAGCGGACGTCTGACTCACGCCCAGAACAACACCCTGCGCACCCAGATGCAGATGATATTCCAGGACCCGATGGCCTCCCTGAACCCCCGCAAGAAGGTGGAGGACATCATCGGCGAGGGCCTGGACATCCACCATATGTACAAGACCCAGGACGAGCGCCGCGAAAAGGTGGAGAAAATTCTGGAGAAGGTCGGCCTTGCGCCCGAGCACGCTGAGCGCTACCCCCACCAGTTCTCCGGCGGCCAGCGCCAGCGCGTCGGCATCGCCCGCGCTCTCATCATGAACCCGAAGCTCATCATCGCCGACGAGTGCATCTCGGCACTGGACGTGTCGATCCAGGCACAGGTCGTCAACCTGATGAAGGACATCCAGCAGGAGACCGGCACGGCCTACCTGTTCATCGCACACGACCTGTCCATGGTCAAGTACATCTCCGACCGTATCGGTGTGCTCCATCTGGGCCACCGGCTGGAAACGGGTACGACGGAAGAAATTTTTGCAGATCCCATTCATCCCTACACCCGGAGCCTGCTGTCGGCTATCCCGCTGCCGAACCCGGTGGTGGAAAAACGCCGCGTGGCCGAGACTTACGACTATGCCACTTCCGGCATCGACTACAGCAAAGGCACCAGCCACCTCGTCAGCGGCAGCCACTACGTCAAGTGTACCGATGAAGAGTTTGCAAAGTGGTGTAAATAAAATGAAAACGCAAGTCTCTTGACAACTTGCGTTCTAACGTCTATAATGAAGACAAAGAAAGGCGCTGCCCGCACAGTGGTCAGCTCCCTCCTCTAACATGACAATTTAAGAAAATTGACCGCTCGAGTTTGGTAGACATGGGGCGGTCATTTTTCTTGTCAGTTTATTTTCTCGAATAGTGTTTTGCGTGGTGCGTATTCCGAAAAAATACTTGGGCAATCGTCCAAGTGATTTTGGCAGTGCCAATGATAACGGTGGCCAGAAGGCCGAGCAGAGCAATAACAGTATTCAAAATATCCATGATGGATTTCCTCCTTCAAGTCTTTCATGTATAAATGATCAAGACCATCCGGAGGATGACAAAAATTGGACTTCCTCCGGACGGCACACGGAATGTGATGCCGAGGAGGGAGCATGACCGCTGCACTTGCAGGACAGCGCCTTTCTAATCACAGAATAACACAAATAGCAATGGATTTCAATGGCACGGCCTACCTTATATAGTGGGGCTCAAAATGTCTTCGGGCGGGGCGTTGTATTCCACACGGAAATTTGGTATCATATACAATACGGCTTTTGTTATGCGACGCGGCGCGATTTGCGCCCGGAGAGATATTGGGAGGAACGATATGATAATCCCCGGCATCCTGTTTCTTTTTGGATTGCTCTGCCTCATCAAGGGCGGTGACTGGTTTGTGGACGGCGCATCGGCGCTGGCCCGCCGGTTCCATCTGCCGGAGCTGCTCATCGGCGCAACGGTGGTGTCCGTCGGCACTACCCTGCCCGAGGTGATGGTGTCCACCATCTCGGCAGTGTCCGGCCACGGCGAGATCGCCTACGGCAACGCCATCGGTTCTGTCATCTGCAACACGGCCCTCATCGCGGCCATTACGGTGGCCGTGCGGCCCGGCAAGGTGGACCCGAAGCCCCTGCGTGTGCCGGTGGCTTTCTTCTTTGCAGCTGCGGCCATCTACTGCGTGGCAGCTTACGGCATGGGCCGCTTTACCCGTCCGATGGGCCTGCTGATGCTGGGGATGTTCGTGGCCTATCTGGCGGCGAATGTCTGGCAGATGAAAAATGCCCCGGCAGAGCCGGAGCATGAGGAAGAGCCGATGGGCATCGGAAAGATCGTCCTGCTGCTGGTGGTGGGCGCAGCCCTCATCGCGCTGGGCGCGAACCTGCTGGTGGACAACGGCACCATCATCGCGCAGGCGATGGGCGTGCCGGAATCGGTCATCGCGCTGACCTTCGTGGCGCTGGGTACCTCGCTGCCTGAGCTGGTCACGGCCATTACTTCGCTGATGAAGGGCCACAGCGACCTCTCGCTGGGCAATGTCGTGGGTGCGAATGTCTTCAACCTCGTGCTGGTCAGCGGCATGTCGGTGACACTGGCACCGTTTGAGATCCCGCAGAGTGCGACCCTGTTCGGTATCAACTCGAGTCTGGTGCTCGAGCTGCCCGTGATGCTGCTGGTGATGGCGCTGCTGACCATCCCGGCGCTGGTGCGTGGAAAGCTCTCCCGTGTGCAGGGTGTGGCGCTGCTCTGCATCTATGCCGCATTCTGCGCAGTGCAGTTTACAATGTGAAACCGCGTAAATCGACAAAAAGCAATCTTTTTTCGGTTGACAGGCGTTGACAGGATCCTTTATTATAAGAGTATAAAATGGTTTGCCCAATAGGATGGACAGAGAAAATGACCGCTGCGGAGCAGGAGACCGCAGCGGTCATTTTTTGCTTGTCTTGAAAAATGCTATCAGGAAACGAATACAGCCACGACGAGCGCCTGACCGCCGATGACGCCGACGGCAAAGCCGGTCTTCTGGCTGGCAGTGCGCTGAGAACTGTCAGAGTAAACAAGAAGAGTCCGATTGGTGAGGAGGGTGAGGGCGACACCACTGAGGTCGGCATCTCCCCGCAAAGCACCATCTTCCAGAACATCGGCGCTGAGAAGCGCATAGCTCACCAAATATGTCTCATCGGGAGAAGGCGAAAGCCTGTTCAAGACTACATCGGCACAATTTGAAAGCCCGGTATCCCTGCTCTCAGACAGTAGCTCGATGGCAGCGGCTGCATTGTTGCCAGATTCCTTCTGGATGCACAGGAAGATCGTCTCGGCGACAGAGTCGGCACCTTGGATATAGGAGTCCTGGGTAGTCTCGGGGCGACGGATGTCTACGGTGTTCAGGGCGGCGAGCAGTTTCTCCTTTCCCTGGGAGGTGTTTTTTGAGGGAACATTGTCCGGCAGGATGAGCGGCCCGGCCCCAGCCTGACAGCTGCAGAGCAGGAGCAGGATGCTGAGAACAGCTCCACAAATAAAACTGCATCGTCTGACACACTGCATCATGGTGGGACCTCCTGTCGGTATGGCACGATTTCACTGAAATGGAGTAGAAACGATGGAATCCAACTCGCAGCAGCACTTTTCATCTCTTATGACACAATGATATGATTTCGACGACAGAATGTCAATGTTTTTGAGAAAATTCGCAAAAATCTGGAAAGATAGCCAATGAAAACCGTTGAAATTTGACGTATCAGACAATTTTCGAGAAAATGAACAGCAGCCCCGCCTGAAAAGCGGGGCTGCTGCAATTACTGGGGGATATTGAGCTTTTTACTCGAGTCTCAGGCTGTCCAGCACTTCATTCACTACATCCAGCGCCACCTGTCCGGGCGCGCTGGCCTGCCCGGGGTTGGCGAAGGTCATGGCAGAGCCGAACGTCTCACCGCACAGGCGGCTCACTGCGCCCAGCGCACCCATGCTCATGGTGATGACGGGCGTTTCGGGATGCTGCTCTGCCATCTCTGCTGTGGCGGCCAGCAATTCGAGGACGTCAGACGGCGAGTTCGGCATCACAGCCAGTTTGGGCAGGTCAGCTCCGGCCTGCTGCATGGCGGTCAGGCGCGTGACCATCTCCGTCCGGGACGGCGTTTTGTGGAAATCATGGCTGGAACAAACCACTGTGACACCGGCCTTGTGCGCCTGCCCGATGAGGGCCGGAAGTCCTTCTCGATTCGGGAAGAACTCGATGTCAAGCAGATCGGCACAGCCGCTGACACAGACCGTGCCGCAGAAATCAGCGTATTGCTGCCGCGTCAGGGAGACCTCTCCGCCCTCTGCTTTGGTGCGAAAGGTCACGAGCAGGAGTTTTTCGCCCAGCGCTGCTCGCAGACCGGACAGCACCCGCTTCCGTGCGGCAGCATCCAGAACATCGGAAAACCAGTCGGCCCGCCACTCGATGCAGTCGGCCTTCAGCGCGGACAGCCGCCTGGCCTCACGGAGAATATCGTCCTCTGTGCGGGCGACGATGGGCAGGATGACTTTCGGACGGCCTGCGCCGATGCAGCAGCCGCGGATGGTGATGCTGGACATGATAACTACCTCACTGCAAAAAAGATATTTTCATCATACGGCCTGCCCCGCCGCTTGTCAAGCCTGCCGGAGCAAAAACCGAAAGCAAGCCGCTTTTTGTGGAAATTTGCACTTGCGGGATGACCGAAAATCGTTTACAATAAGCGCAGCAAAGGCAGTGTGGCCCGCATGGGGCTGCGCTGCCTTTTTCGTTTTGGGAGGGAAAGAAAATGAAGGAAATGAAAACGACTGCGCAGGTGCTGGTGGACTGTCTGGAAGCTGAGGGCGTTGATGTGATGTTTGGCATTCCGGGCGAAGAGACGCTGGATCTGATGTTTGCGATCCGGGACAGCAAGATACGCTTCATCCCGGTGCGCCACGAGCAGGGTGCGGCCTTTATGGCGGATGTCTATGGCCGTCTGACCGGCCGGGCCGGCGTCTGCCTGTCCACCCTTGGCCCCGGTGCCACCAACCTTGTCACCGGTGTGGCGGATGCTTATCTGGACGGTGCGCCGCTGGTGGCCATCACGGGCCAGGTCGGCACTGACCGGATGCAGCTCACCAGCCACCAGTACCTTGACCTGACCGCGATGTTTGAGCCTATCACCAAGCGTTCGAAGCAGATCATCCGCCCCGACACGGTGGGCGAGATCGTGCGGCTGGCCTTCAAGCACGCCGAAAAGGGCAAGCCGGGCGCGACCCATATCGACCTGCCCCAGAATATTGCAAAAATGCCCGCCGACGCCGTGCCGCTCAAGCGCCAGCAGATGCATGAGGTCTATGCCGACCCGACCCACATTGCAGCGGCAGGAAAAATCATCAGTGAGGCGAAAAATCCGGTCATCCTTGCAGGCGCGGGTGCGGTGCGCGGCCATGCCGCCGCTGCTGTCACCGAGCTGGCTGACCGCCTGCACATCCCGGTGGTCAACACTATGATGGCCAAGGGCATCATCCCGATGGATGACAAATACAGCCTCTTGACCATCGGCATCCCGCAGAAAGACTATGTCAACCAGCTCTTCGATCGGGCGGATGTGGTCATCGCGATCGGTTACGACATCGTGGAGTGCGCACCGGCCAAGTGGGGCGCACGGGAGAATATGACCATCGTCCACATCGACAGCGCCCCCGCCGATGTCAACAAACGGTATCAGCCTGCTGTGGAAGTGGTGGGCGACATTTCAGAAAGCCTGTATGAGATCCTGCGCTGCGCCCACCGCACCGGTGAGCCGGAATTTGCACTGGCTCTCCGCCAGACGATGGTGGCAGAGCATGAGGCAATGGCGGCGGACAACAGCCGCCCCATGAAGCCGGCACGCATCCTCGCCGATGTCCGGAAGGTCATGGGCCGCGACGACATCGTGGTCAGCGATGTGGGCGCCCATAAGATGTGGATCGCCCGCCACTATGACTGTTATGAGCCCAACACCTGCCTCATCTCCAACGGCTTCGCCAGCATGGGCTTCTCTATCCCGGGCGCGTTCGCGGCAAAACTTCTCTATCCAGAGAAAAAGGTGCTGGCGGTCTGCGGCGACGGCGGCTTCATGATGAACAGTCAGGAGCTGGAAACAGCGGTGCGGGAGCATGTGCCTTTTGTGACCCTCATCTGGGAGGACTCCAGCTACGGTCTCATCAAGTGGAAAGAGCAGGAGCAGTTCGGCGGCGAGCACTGCTATGTGGACTTCTCGAACCCCGATTTCAAGCTGCTGGCAGAGGCTATGCACTGTAAGGGCTATCGTGTTGAGAAGGCAGAGGAACTTATCCCCACGATGGAAGAGGCTTTCAAACAGGATGTCCCCAGCGTCATCGTGGTGCCGGTGGACTACAGTGAGAATATGAAGCTTACGGAACACCTCAAACAGGTGTATGCCCAGAAGTAACTATTATATATAAGAGAGAGCATCCGTTTGCCCGGTGAAGGCAGCAGATGCTCTTCTTATTATATAGTATAACAGCCCCTCCCACTGGGAGGGGCAGCACACCGCAGGCGTGCTGAACGGGTGTCAAAGCAGGGACTGATTTCAAGCAAAAAACTAGCGGATGTATACAAAAGCGAAAAAAGAGCAAAAAAACTTGCAAAAAAGGCTTGCAAAGTGGCCCAGCATATGGTATTATACTTGAGCGCCAAGCGCTGAGACAAAAGAATGACTTCTGAGTCC
>OCHA01001851.1_pt1 | contig 14452 bp, 10 predicted proteins | sample 1538591 | NCBI WGS metagenome assembly OCHA01 (sample SAMN04571710, study PRJEB22368) | human gut metagenome | biome: human gut; material: stool | host: Homo sapiens | place: Luxembourg | collected 2012-09-06 | reverse complement strand
ATTATGCACCTGTAGCTCAGTGGATAGAGCAGTGGTTTCCGGTACCATGTGCGGGGGTTCGATTCCCTTCAGGTGTGCTACCCGGAACAGTGGGAATTGTTCCGGCGTGTTGTTATGATAAGGAGGACAAGAACTTGGATGATTTCAGAGAATGGTTATCAGATAACCTTCGCTATTTTATGTTAGGCGGAGCAATTCTGGTGATCGTGCTTGTTCTGATCTTTGGCGTCCGCGCCTGTGTTGGAGGTAAGAAGGGGAATTCCAATGAAGATCAGAAAACAGCCCAAAGTAACCAGGAAAATGATCCTTCTTCTCCGGCAAATGATGGGGAGACAGACGAGAAGAAAGACGCCAGTCCCGCGACAGATACGAATGCGGAGACAACCATGGAAAAAGCCAGCACGGAAGTAACCGAGCTGATTCAAAGCTATTATAAAGCTTTTGGGGAAAAAGACATTGCAACACTTAAGACAATTGAGGACGGATTTACACCGGCCGATGAGTCACAGATTAATTCAAGGGATTATATTGACGGGTATGAAGTACAGGATGTTTACGCAAAGAAGGGACTAACGGACGGTTCGTATGTCGTCTATGTGGTTTTTAACTATATCTGTACAGGAATTGAGACTCCGGTTCCGGCGCTGAGCCAGTTTTATGTGGAAACTGACAGTGACGGAAATCTGAAGATCAAGGGTGGAGCTGATGAAGACGCAGATATCAGTGCATATGTGAAGAAACTGGAGTCAGAGAAAGATGTTCAGGATCTTATTGCGAAAGTGAAGGCTGATTATGAAGCAGCACAGGCAGGAGATTCCTCTCTGGCAGAATTTCTTCAGGGCCTGGGTGATGATGCCAGTGCTTCTGCAGATGCAGGAACAATGCTTACAGTCACAGAAGATTGTAATGTTCGTGCTTCCGCAGATCCAGAGGGTGAAGTTATCGGTGGCTTTTCTGCAGGAACGGAAGTTGAAAAGAAGGGGCAGGAAGGTGACTGGATACAGGTCGATTATGATGGACAGACCGGATATGTACACAGCAGTCTGTTGGAGTAGAAATGTAATAAAAATGCAGGTTCTTTTGAAGAGCCTGCATTTTTTTTGCCATGCTGATCTTATTTTTTCAGAGAACCATCTGAAGCGAATGTGTACTTTTGACCGTCTATCGTAATGGTGCCGGTCTGCATGATTCCGTCTTCGTCCAGATAATAGCGCTTTTTGCCTGTCTCAAGCCAGCCGGTCTGCATGATCCCTTTTTTGTTGAAATAATATCTGTGGCCATCGGTATCTGTAAGCCAGCCTGTATAGGCCTTTCCATTTACCATAAATTTCCAGTTTGTTCCATCTGCTGTCCAGGTTCCACTTTCCGCTTCAGGAGAAACATTTTCTGCATCCTGTTCTTTGACAGGGGTTGGAGATGGAGTGGCAGAAGGTGAAACAGAGATGTCGGTACCAGATATATTCAGCTTAATGTTCTGGTCTTTGTCGGAAGAAAGAACAGCAATATCGCCTGTATTTTCTGCGATTACAGAAGTATGGCTGTTTCCGAACGGTCCAGCAGATGACTGGGTAAAAAGAAGTCCACAGATCAGACACAAAATAATAATAATAATAAAGATCAGCAGTCGGTTCAGATGAGGTGTACGGTCTGACATGATTTTCCTCCTGACTGTTACATTTTTGTTTATCATACAATACCTGTCAGAAAAATACAAGGAAAATAACCGGTTGCGAATACCAGGGAAAAAATATATAATAGAATAATGGACGAAAAAATCAGAATTAATAAATATTTAAGTGATGCAGGTGTCTGTTCAAGAAGAGAGGCAGACAGACTGACGGAGGCTGGACGGGTAACTGTTCGTGGAACAGTCGTTTCCACAGGAGAAAAGATTTTTCCGGATGAGGAGATCTGCATTGACGGGAAACCAATAAAGAAACAGGAAAAAAAGATTCTGCTTCTTTTTCATAAACCAAGAGGGATCGTCTGCAGTACCAAACAGCAGCGCAATGAAATGACAGTGACAGAATATCTGAACTATCCGGTGAGGATCTATCCTGTCGGACGTCTGGATAAAGAGTCAGAAGGCTTGCTTCTTCTGACCAATCAGGGAGATCTCGTGAACCGTATCATGAAAGCGGGAAATTATCACGAGAAAGAATATTGTGTAACAGTGAATAAACCGGTAACAGAAGCGTTTATACAGGGAATGAGCAGTGGAGTGCCGATCCTGGGCACAGTTACACGTCCCTGTAAAGTCATAAAAACCGGAAAGAACAGCTTCAGGATTATTCTTACGCAGGGACTGAACCGTCAGATCCGACGTATGTGTGAATATTTTGGATATAAAGTCACAACATTAAAAAGAGTTCGGATCATGAACCTGCATATTGACGGGCTGGAAGCGGGGAAATACCGTGAGATCAGGCCGGAAGAGAGAAAACAGCTGGAGGAAATGCTTTCCTCCGCAAAAACAGAAAGAAAGACGGAGGAAGGCCATGAACGAAACATCCATAAAAAGAATGAAAGAGCTGGGAAAAAAGCTCCGGGAAGCGTCCAGGGCGTACTATCAGGAAGACAGGGAGATCATGCCAAACGTGGAGTACGATGCTCTGTACGACGAACTGAGCGCACTGGAAGAAGAGACAGGAATCGTTCTGGCAGACAGTCCGACCGTTAATGTCGGCTATGAAGCGGTAGATCAGCTTCCCAAGGAAGAACATGAGAGACCGATGCTTTCTCTGGATAAAACAAAGGATCGGGAAGCACTGCGGGAGTTTGTCGGAGAACATCCAACGCTTCTTTCGTGGAAACTGGATGGACTTACGATAGTGCTCACCTACGAAAACGGAGAGCTGGTAAAGGCAGTTACCAGAGGAAATGGTATTGTGGGAGAGGTCATTACCAACAATGCAAGAGTTTTCAAAAATATTCCGCTTAAGATTTCGTTCAGAGGAAGATTGGTACTTCGCGGAGAAGCGATCATTACGTATTCCGATTTTGAGAAGATCAATGAAACGATCGGTGATGCAGATGCCAAATACAAAAATCCCAGAAATCTCTGCAGTGGTTCCGTGCGTCAGCTGAATAATGAGATTACGGCAAAGAGGAATGTACGGTTTTATGCATTCTCTCTGGTGAGTGCAGAGGGTGTGGATTTCCAGAATTCCAGAGAAGTGCAGTTTCAGTGGCTGAATGCCCAGGGATTTGATGTGGTAGAGTACCGTAAAGTTACAGCAGATACTCTGGATGAAGCTATGGATTATTTTGCGGAAGCAGTTACGAAGAATGATTTTCCATCAGATGGACTGGTGGCTCTGTATGACAATATTGCCTATGGAGAATCTCTTGGAACTACAGCTAAATTTCCCAGAAATGCCATGGCATTTAAATGGGCAGATGAGATGCGTGATACGAAACTTCTGGAAATTGAGTGGAGCCCGTCCAGAACAGGCCTGATCAATCCGGTAGCTGTTTTTGAACCGGTAGAACTGGAAGGCACGACGGTAAGCAGGGCCAGTGTGCATAATATCAGCATTATGAAAGAGCTGAAACTTGGAATCGGGGATACGATCCGTGTATACAAGGCGAATATGATCATTCCACAGATCGCGGAGAATCTGACAGGAAGTGGTAATGCACCGGTTCCGCATATCTGTCCGGCGTGTGGACAGGAAACTGTTGTGAAGAAAGAAAATGATGTGGAATGTCTTTTTTGCGTTAATCCGGGGTGCCCAGCCAAAAAAATCAAGTCTTTTGGCCTTTTTACCAGCAGAGATGCAATGAATATCGACGGACTTTCAGAAGCGACACTGGAGAAATTTATCGCCCGTGGTTTTATTCACGATTTTGGTGATATTTTTGAGATCAGCCGATACCGGGATGAAATTGTAGAGATGGAAGGATTTGGACAGAAATCCTATGATAATCTTATAGAAAGCCTTGAACGGGCGAAAGAAACAACGCTTCCGAGAGTGATCTACAGCCTTGGAATCGCAAATATTGGACTTGCCAATGCAAAAGTGATCTGCCGCTATTTTAATAATGATCTTGAAAAGATCCGTCATGCCAGCCTGGAAGAGATCAGTGAAATTGATACGATCGGACCTGTGATCGCCGGAAATCTGGTTTCCTATTTCCAGGATGAAGAGAATAACCGTCGTCTGGATCATCTTATGAGCTTTTTGCATATTCAGGATGAAGGACCGAAGCAGGAACAGATTTTTGCGGGAATGAATTTTGTGATCACGGGAAGCCTGGTACATTTCGGAAATCGAAGTGAAGCCAAAGAACTCATCGAGTCTCTGGGTGGCAAAGTGACGGGGTCTGTGACCAAGAAGACAAATTATCTGATCAACAATGATATCCAGTCCAGTTCATCCAAGAACAAAAAAGCCAGGGAACTGGGAATCCCGATCCTTTCAGAAGAAGATTTTCTGAATCTTGTGGGAAAGCAGTGATTATGATAAAAACTGCGGGAAATGCGGATTAAAGATATCTACATTACGGTAAAAACAGCAGAGCGGTTTCTATATAAAAAATAAGAAAGACCGCTTTACATATATAAAGGAGGGCTAACAATGCCGATCAAAACACAGGGGGATCTGCCAGTAAAGGAGATCCTTGAGAGAGAAAATATATTTGTGATGGATGAAAAACGTGCCATGCATCAGGATATCCGTCCAATCCAGATTCTGATCCTGAATCTGATGCCTCTGAAAGAGGAGACAGAACTGCAGCTTCTGCGTTCTCTTTCCAACACACCACTGCAGGTTGATGTGACTTTTATGGCTGTGGAGAGCCATGAGGCGAAGAATACTTCCCTCAGTCATCTTAATAAATTTTATGAAACATTTACAGACATAAAGAAACGTAAATTTGATGGAATGATCATTACCGGAGCACCAGTTGAACAGATGCCGTTTGAAGAAGTAGACTACTGGAAGGAACTGACGGAAATCATGGGCTGGACAGAGAAGCATGTAACTTCTACCATTTTTCTCTGCTGGGCGGCCCAGGCGAGCCTGTATTATTTTTATGGTCTTGAGAAAAAACCTCTGGATAAAAAAATGTTTGGCCTTTTCTGGCATAAAGTATTAAATCGAAAGATTCCGCTGGTGCGTGGCTTTGATGATGTGTTTCTTGCACCTCATTCCAGACATACGGAAGTTCCTATTGCTGATATCCATGCATGCAAAGATCTAACGGTACTGGCAGAGAGCGATGAGGCGGGGTTGTTTCTGGCAATGGCAGAAGGTGGACGTAAGATTTTTGTCATGGGACATCCGGAATATGATCGTGTAACTCTGGATGGAGAATACAAACGTGATCTTGCCAAGGGACTCCCGATCGACATTCCCAAAAATTATTACCAGGACGATGATCCAAATAACAAGCCATTGCTTACCTGGAGAGCACATGCCAACAATCTGTATACAAACTGGCTGAATTATTACGTATACCAGAGCACCCCATACGACCTGTATGGCACACCGGATTTTAAGGAACTGTAAGAGGGCTGAAACCCGCATGGTTGAGCTGAGTGAAAAAACAGAAACTTTACGCAAACTTTATTTGCTTATTTAGAAAAATGGTGCTATAGTAAAGTTGGTCCTGACAAACGTATTGTTTACAGATTTCAGTCGATGGCCGGCAGGACTACTTTACTGATGGATTCGGCCATATTCTGAATCATGAAAGAAGGAAGAGGGAAAAATTGCGTAAAAAATCACATATACTGTTAGGCAGATACCTGGCAGACCAGATGTCCGAGGTGTATAGCCTCCAGCAACACAGAAAAGCGTTTTGCCTGGGCAATATTATGCCGGATCTGAGACCGTCGTTTCTTACTACCAGACATGAGTTTTTTGGAACATTCAGTCAGCTTCAGGAAAAGATGCGGGAATTGATTGAGCGAAATCCGGAAGAAGATAATGCCAGAGTTTACTGGCGCAGATTCGGAGAGGTCATGCATTATATGGCAGATTACTTTACTTTTCCTCATAACAGAACATATAAAGGAAGTCTTGCAGAACATAATTCCTATGAAGCGGAACTGAAGAATTGTCTGAGGGAGTGTATCTTAAGTGGAAATGCGGACAGCCAGCTGGAAGAGGCGAAGCATTTTGACAGTTTTGAGGAACTTGTGGGATATATCCGCGAGAGGCATGCGTGCTATCTGGAGAGCCCTCGTTGTATTGCAGATGATATCCGCTTTATTCTTCGAGTGTGTTATCAGGTAATACAGGGGATTTTTCAGCTCTGTCTCAGAAGACAGTTCCATATGGAAGGCCGGCCGGTAACGGCAATCTGACAGTATACGACAAAAAGCTGCTGCGCGAAAGCGTTGCAGCTTTTTTGCAGTACGAAAATGTTCTTATAAAAATGTGAATAAAAAGTGAAAAATAAATAAATTGACAAGGATATCCCGGCAGAACGGTTGATTTCATAAAATTCCTATGCTAAAATAAGTGGAGTTAAACTTTAGGTTATCTAAAATGGTTTAAGGCAGACCTTTATTATAGGGGAAGTAAAGGGATGTTCAAGGAAAGAAGGGAGCATCTTAATAAATATGAAAAACAAGTACCTTAATAAGTTTTTATACATCACGATGATATCAGCTATGGTACTGGCAGGCCCAGCCGGGGTCAGAGCTGCTGACATGGCAGAAACTGTTGCGGCTGATGAGGGAAGTTCTGAGGGCAGTGAGGAAGTGACAGAACCGGAAATTCCTACGGATCCGAAACCAACAGAAGCACCAGATCCGGAACCGACGGAAACACCACAGCCAACGGAAACACCAGATCCGCAGCCAACAGCAACGCCGGAGCCAACAGCAACACCACAGCCGACGTCAACGCCGGAGCCAACAGCGACACCGGAACCGACAGCGACACCACAGCCAACAGAGGCACCGCAGGATGATACCAGGGTACAGACAGTTATAGATATGATCAATGCACTGGCAGGAAAGATGATCACAGCTGATACAAAAGATGAGATTGAAGCTGCACGAGCTGCTTATGATGCACTGACTGATGCAGAAAAAGCTAAGGTTACGAATTATTCTGTACTGACTGATGCAGAGCAGAAGCTTGCAGCGATATTACAGGATAAGGATAACAAGAATAATTCCAATAATGGAACTACAGATATTACAGATGGAAATAATGCTACGGCTACTCAGATCGGAGATCCGGTTTATGTGACAAACATGGTCTCCAACCTTCACGCAGGTAAAGATTTTTATCTGGACAGCCTTAAGAATAATTATAATCTGACATTTTCTGATGATTTTACATCTGTTATGGATGAAATCGAGAAAGAATATAAAGAAAAAAATAAACTGACCGATGATACACTGCTGGTACGTAACTGGCAAGATATCCTGGCTGTTTATATTTATCAGCAAAGTAAAAGCGGTAAGACATCTTTTACAATGGACTCATCCTGTAAAGCAGATCTGTCCAAGATCTTTGAGGAAATGAATCCGATCGTCAGAGATAAACAGGATATCACCAAGGTATCTTATGGAAACCGTAAGATCAATTATTATATTAAGAAGAATAATATTGCAAAGCAGGATAGAACCGTTCTTAAGAAATATGTAGAGACAGACTGTAAACTTCTTTGTGCGGTTGTTACTGCATCGAAAGGTTTTGTCCGCGAGAGCGTTGGCGATAACGTGTCCGAGGACCGTGTAGATGTTATTGCGGCTGCTTATTCTCTGGTAGGTAAAGTTGGATATTTCTGGGGTGGTAAGTCTACTGTCCTTGGAGAGGATCCGAGCTGGGGAACCGTTGAGAAAGTCTCAGCAGATGGAAGCAAGAGTTCAGGAACTTTGCGGGCGTATGGTCTTGACTGTAGTGGTTTTGTTACCTGGGCAGTGATCAACGGTTATCAGGATCAGGGAATGCAGGCGGCAGTTGGTGACGGAACTTCCGATCAGTGGGAGAAAGCGAATGTTGTCAGCGAGGCAGATGCACAGCCGGGAGATCTTGTATTTCAGAGAGGACCTGAAGCGGGCAGTGACAACCATGTTGGAATTTTGTGTGGAAAGACGGATTCCGGAGACTGGATCGCGGTACATTGTTCTTCCAGTAAAAATGGAGTAACAGTAGGTGAGGCATACAGCGCAAGCTTCCGTTATATCAGACAGCCGGCGTTCTATTCTGATACAGCAGTAACTGAGTCTGGCAGTGAAAATGCAGAAAACACTACGACAGAAGATGGCACGAATAATATTCTTACAGATGTTGTGAAGTCAACAGCACTGAAAGACGCACTTTCATCCAATGATACTCTTTCTGATAATCTTCTTGAGGACTTTAAAAACAATTCTCTGCAGGAAGATGAGGATGAAGATGAGATTGAAGATCTGACTCTGGATCCGGAATCTATCGATGATGCGGTAGAGACTTTTGATGATGCAGAAGCATTGGAATTGGAGAATTAAGAGACAGCAGATAAATAAGGGCAGTCTCCTGCGGGAGGCTGCCCTTTCTGACAATCGGTATTAGGATATTAAGAGGATAAAAAATGAAAAAGGGATTTTTTTGCCGGCTGGTGGTAATTTTGACCGTATTATCTGTTATGTTGCAGCCTTTTTACGTTCGGGCCGGAACATTGGATCAGATCCGTTCTATTGCGAAGAGCGTTTTGTCGGGAGAACCGGAAGAGGTAGAAGAATTACGTCAGATGGAAGTGGCACAGAGTGAGGAAGGACATCAGGAATATTATTTTAAACAGTTAAATGAAGAAGAACAGAGAGTTTACAGAGAACTCCTGAAGGGCATTCGCGCACGGGAAAAGGACTTTTATCTGACCCTTTCCCAGGATGACAGTATTGACAGATGCTATCATGCGGTTCTGAAGGATCATCCGGAGATATTCTGGGTGCATAACCACGAAAAAATTTATAAAACAACTTATTCAGACAGTGATTACTGCACTTTTACCCCGGGATATATTTATACAGAAAGTGAGATCAGTGAGATTCAGAATGCCATGGAGGCTGGATTTCAGGAAGTAAGCAGTCTGATTCCGGCAGATGCCAGTGATTATGAAAAAGTCCGCATTGTTTATACTTATGTGATTGATAATACCCAATATCAGGCAAGTGATGACGATCAGAGTATTGCAGGTGTCTTCTGGAAAAAAGAGGCAGTTTGTGCGGGATATGCAGGTGCAGTTCAATATCTTCTGGAAAGAATAGGCGTTCCGTGCATTTATGTAGATGGAAGCACGCAGGGAAGTACAGAAGGGCATGCATGGAATATTGTAAAACTGGATGGAGAGTATTATTATGTAGATGCTACTAATGGTGACCAGCCGGATTTTCTTAATGGGAATGCTGCACAGCTGGAAGAACATAAGACGATTATTTATGATTATCTTTGCCCTTTTCCAGAAGAATACGAAAAAAAATATATAAGATCGGAGGAACTTACTGTTCCGGACTGTACTGCAAAAGACATGAACTTCTATGTTTTGAATCAGGGATGTTTTGACGGATATGACTGGGAGACTATTTATGATTACTGCAAAATGCGTTTGGATAATGGCGCTGCGGTAGTTCGATTTAAATTCAGCAATCAGGAGGCATTTGCTGCAGCCTGCAATGAACTTCTGGATAATGGGGAAGTGCAGAATGTAGCTCAGTATTATATGAAGCAGAATGGCCTTGGGCAGGTGGAATACCATTACGGCTTGCTGGATAATTTTTATACCATATATCTGATTTTCTGAATAAAGATCATGAAGTGATCGGCAGATTTTCAGGCAGAATAATGAATTCAGGAAGAGAGGAGTAAGCGAATGAATATGGATATGTTATCGAGGGTGTTTGACATTATACAGAGGACAGGAGGTATGGAACAGATTGGACAGCTTATGATGATCGTATATGGAGTGCTCTGTGTGTTTGGACTTTTGAACTGTATTCTCGGGTACCGTATCTTACGTTTCTGGATGATGATCTTTGGCTTCCTCATTGGTGCAGGTGCCGGTTTTGCTGCAACATATATATCAGGTGTGCAGGATAAAATGATAATTGCAGGGGCCATGGCCGGATTTGGCATTGTACTGGCGATCGTTTCATTCCTGGTCTACAGAGCAGGTATTTTTGTACTGGGATTTGGTATCGGAATATCTTTGAGTATTTACCTGATCCATCCAACCAGTTCTTTTTCCTTTTTTCTCTGCATTCTGATCGGTGTAGGACTTGGTGCACTTGCCATGCGTTATGCAAAAGGTGTGATCATTATTGGAACCAGTGTTCTTGGCGGAGTTCTGGCTGGTTTATCCATCGCTCAGATGGGAGGCCTTGCACAGTTTCCTTATGGAATTGGTATGGCTGTGGGAATTGCACTTCTTGGTATGCTGATCCAGTTTGCCATTAATAAGGACAGAGATGAAGAGGAGGAGAGCGAAGACGAGGACGAACCCTACGAAGAGGAGAGGAGCAGAAAAAGAAAGAACATACCGGAAAACAGAAACCACGATTTCGGATATGCACCGGATGATCGTGGAAGAAAGTCCGCAGGTGGATATCGGGATGACCGGACGGGTAATTCAGACACAGAGGTAAGGCATTCCCGAAAAACTTCCGGTCGGGATGGAAGATACGGGGATCGTTCAGAACGTAGAGATTCTGCGGATGAGCGAAGAAGGAATAGAGGCGAAGACAGCAGAACCTCTGCCGGCAGAAAGGCAGGAGGCAGAAGAGAAAATCCAAACAGTTCTTCTGACAGCCGAAGAGGTGGAAATTCCAGAAACAGTTCCTACAGTGGAAGGAGATCTGCTTCTGACAGAACTACGTCTTCAGAACGCAGGAGGGCAGGTACCTCTTCAAAAAGTTATTCACCTGATCCTGGAAGAGGTCGCAATTCTTATAGTGCCAGGAGCCGAAGGTATAACAGAGAGTCCGGTTATGAAGAAATCGATATGAATGAAGACTATGATCCATATGATATTCCGGACAGGGAAGAGGCACAAAATCCAAATACATATGCTGAATTTGAAAAACAGCAGCAAAGAAGACGGCAGATGGACATAGAAAATATGGCAGATCTGGATCCGGAAGATTATGACGAATGGGAAGATAAGTAAGAGAAAACCTGAGGAGTGACAGAAATGGGAAAAGAAGCAAAGACCAATGCGATGAGAATGCTTGACCGGAAAAAAGTAAAATATGAGGCGATCACATATGACTGTGGAGAATTTATAGATGGGATCCATTGCGCGGATCTTACCGGTGCGCCTCATGACCAGTCTTTTAAAACACTGGTCATGGAAGGAAAGAGCGGCGGCTATTATGTATTTGTGGTACCGATTGAGAAAGAAGTAGATCGTAAAGCGGCAGCGAAATCTGTTGGAGAAAAGACAGTAGACATGATCCACGTAAAAGATCTTACGAAGATCACAGGTTATATTCGAGGCGGGTGCAGTCCGCTTGGAATGAAAAAGAATTATCCAGTTGTGTTTGATCAGTCAGCGGAGAATTTTGAGGAAATTTATGTGAGCGGCGGAAGAGTCGGACTCACTCTGAAAGTTCCGCTTAAAGACCTTCTGGATGTGACTCAGGGGAAACTTGCTCCGATCACAATGGAGTAAAGGATTGCTAAAAAGAAATACTAAAAAAGCTTCTGCCGCAGGAAAACTTGCGGCAGGAGTTTTTTTATGGATAAAAATCCCCTGCATCTGCTTTTGCATAAGCAGGCAGGGGAAGTGCATACATCAAAATTGGTTATGAAAGATTTAGTTATCCTGAGCGTCTTCTTCATTAACCTGGAAGACGTGACGTTTCTTGGCCATTTCATCGCTGGCAAGATATTCATCATAAGTTGTGATTTTATCAACCAGTTTGCCGTTAGGAAGAATTTCCATAATACGGTTTGCGGTTGTCTGTACAAACTGATGATCATGAGATGTGAAAAGGATTACACCCGGAAATTTGATCAGTCCGTTGTTAAGTGCAGTAATGGATTCCATATCCAGATGGTTGGTAGGCTCATCCAGGATGAGAATATTGGCTCCGGAGATCATCATCTTGGAAAGAAGGCAGCGAACTTTTTCACCACCGGAAAGAACACGGACACGTTTTACACCGTCTTCACCCGGGAAAAGCATACGACCAAGGAATCCACGGACATAAGTTGCGTCCTTAATCTCGGAATACTGTGTCAGCCAGTCTGTAATCGTGAGGTCATTATCAAATTCCTGAGTGTTGTCCTTCGGAAAATATGCCTGGGAAGTAGTGACACCCCATTTATAATTACCTTCATCCGGCTCCATCTCACCTGTGAGGATCTTAAAGAAAGTTGTGATCGCCTGCTCGTTGGCACCTACGAAAGCAACTTTATCCTCGCGACCCAGTGTGAAGGAAATGTTATCCAGAACTTTGACACCATCAATTGTCTTGGAAAGATTTTCAACCATAAGAACTTCATTTCCGATCTCACGGTTTGGACGGAAGTCGATATATGGATATTTACGGCTGGAAGGACGCATGTCATCCAGCTGGATTTTTTCCAGAGCACGTTTTCTGGAAGTTGCCTGCTTGGATTTGGAAGCATTGGCGCTGAAACGGGAGATGAATTCCTGAAGTTCTTTGATCTTTTCCTCTTTTTTCTTATTGGCTTCTTTCATCTGTTTGATCAGAAGCTGGCTGGACTCAAACCAGAAATCATAGTTTCCGGCATAGAGCTGAATCTTTCCATAGTCAATATCAGCAGTATGTGTGCAGACTTTATTCAGAAAATAACGGTCATGGGATACTACGATGACGGTATTGTCAAAGTTGATCAGGAATTCTTCCAGCCATTCAATAGCAGGAAGATCCAGATGGTTGGTAGGCTCATCCAGAAGAAGGATATCCGGATTTCCGAAAAGAGCCTGTGCAAGCAGGACCTTGACTTTCATACTACCGGTAAGATCTGCCATCTGTGTGTAGTGGAACTCTGTGTCGACACCGAGACCGTTGAGAAGAGTGGCGGCGTCGGATTCTGCTTCCCATCCGTTCATCTCTGCAAATTCACCCTCAAGTTCGCTGGCACGGATACCATCTTCGTCTGTGAAATCCTCTTTTGCGTAGATGGCTTCTTTTTCTTTCATGATCTGATAAAGCCTTTCGTTACCCATGATAACGGTATCCAGAACAGGGTAGGCATCATATTTGAAATGATCCTGCTGCAGGAAAGAAAGTCTCTGTCCAGGTGTGATTACGATATCACCTTTCGTTGGTTCGAGCTGGCCTGAGAGGATCTTGAGGAATGTAGATTTTCCTGCGCCGTTGGCGCCGATCAATCCATAGCAGTTGCCCTCTGTAAATTTGATGTTAACGTCTTCAAAAAGTGCTTTTTTTCCAACACGCAGTGTGATGTTGTTTGCTGAAATCATATCATACCTCTTTTTTTCATTAATAAAAATCGTTTCAATTACATAGTATAACATTACAATCGTTTCCTATTGTACCGTAAACTGAAAAATTTGCAAGCTGTATTTTTCTTTTTTACATAAATAGAGGGAAAACAGCGGGTTTACAATGGATTACAGGAAAATAATAACCTTTTATTATTGAAAAAAATGCGTTATACTGACATATATGATAAACAGAGCAGCCCGAAATCAAGGATGTATCCTGACACGAATGAAACACCCGGGAACGTGTCGGTACAGACAGGGGCGGAAATTATCATAAATCAGCAGCTTAGTTGAACAGAAGAGAGGTTAGAGATGTTTATCACCAGAGAAAGCGATTATGCGATGCGGGTTGTCCGCGCATTGATGGGGGAGACGCGTTTAAGCGTCAGTGAGATCTGCGAGAGGGAGGCGATTACAGCACCTTTTGCCTACAAAATACTGAAGAAACTTCAGAATGCGGGAATTGTGGAAGGATATCGCGGAGTTCATGGCGGATATGCCCTGAAGAGAGATCCTGCGGATCTGACATTATATGATATATATAGTGCGATTGATTCCGACATGTCGATTATTGAGTGCCTGAATGGAAAATGTGAATGTTCAAGAAACGGCCAGGACGGTGTGCCATGTTATGCTCATGACGAACTGAAAGAGATTCAGGGACAGCTGTGGGCGATGCTCCGGCGGAAATCCATGAAAGATCTTTTTGAGAAAGAGGAGCAGTAAACTGCTGTGACAGGCGGAAATAAGCGTATGATAAGATAATAAGAAGAGCGGGGAGGGAGCAATGAAAAAGTTTCTGACCGGCTCTTTTTTTCTGTCAAAAAGATAACAACGTTTGTACATGATAATATACAAAAAACAGTGAAAGAAAATGGACATAACTGGGAATCTATGCTATAATAACCAATGGAATTTTAGGCCTTCGACAGCCTAAAAATATATTTTCAACAAACCTTTAAGGAGGAATAAACAAATGGCAAGAAAGATGAAAACCATGGATGGTAACCATGCAGCCGCTCATGCATCA
>OCHA01001847.1_pt1 | contig 14480 bp, 8 predicted proteins | sample 1538591 | NCBI WGS metagenome assembly OCHA01 (sample SAMN04571710, study PRJEB22368) | human gut metagenome | biome: human gut; material: stool | host: Homo sapiens | place: Luxembourg | collected 2012-09-06 | reverse complement strand
GGTGGTGCCTGCGCCGCCGAAGTCGGCGTGCGTGTAGTCGAGGCCGGTGTCGACGACTGCGATGTTCACGCCCTTGCCGGTCTTGCCGGTCTGTTCCCAAGTCTTGACGGCGTTGACCAGCTGGTCGTTGTTCTTGTTCGCGGGGGCTTCGCCACTGCCGTTGGTCGTGTCGAGCGCCTTCTTGGGCGTCAGGATCGTGATGTGCGCCACCGAGCCGGACTGCTCGGCGAGCTTGCGCAGCGACGCCGCGTCGGCGCGAACGGCTACGCCGGACAGCGCATACGAGGTGGAGTAGATCTTCTTGGCGCTGGAGTCCAGCGACTGCAGCTGCGAGAACACGTTCACCGAGGTCTTCTCGGCGGTCTTCGCGCTCTGCGTGGCCGCCTGGGCCGACTGCGCGCGCTGCTTCAGCGTGGACAGCGCGGAACGCTGCCTGCTGAAGTTCTTGAGCACACTGTTCTTACGTTCCAGCGCGGAGGGGCTGGTGGTCTGGATGAATGCGGTGACCTCGCCCTTCGCCTGCTGAAGCTGGGATGAGACCTTGCTCTTCAGGTTGCCGGTCGACAGAGTCGGCGTCGTGGACGCCGCGTCACCTTGTGCCGGAGCCGCGAGCGCGGTACCGGGCAGGCTGCCTGCCATCGCCAGGGCCGCTACAGCGGCAACCCAGCGAGGCCATTGCTTATTGGCCATTATTGTTTTCCTCTCTTTGCGTGCGTCACTCACGACGACACTGTGAAAGAAACTAGACCTGGCGCTCGTCCGATATCGTTACGTTTTGTCGCATCGCGCAACGTCTCAGAAACATATTGTTAACACTCACCTCACAATGCCATATACGCCGACTCTCACGTCCCACGCATGACGCACGCCATCGTCAGACAGGCAGACCTCCATCAGACCGCGCTTTTCAGCCCCTCCCATGCGGCCACAGCGTATTCGACCGGCATCCATTACGGCAGTCGAGCACGTACTTCCGGATCCCGACGCATCCACAATCCGCTTATGCCCGGCTATAAGAAAAAACTATGAAAATCTTCAGCTGACGGTCAATATATGATACACACGAACCGCCATGCTGCCTTCGGCGGCCCGGACGGCATTCGATTCACCACCAGAGAAGCATTGTCAGCGAACCATCAGCGACCTACACTAAGTTACGGTAGCGTAAGTTAGTGTAGGCCGGGCATTCCGGCCGCAGCGAGGTGATGATGATGAGCGCGTCAATCAGTGCACCATCCATACGCAAGTCCGCGGCGCAGCGAAAAACAGCGCGGCGACAGACCGCGGGCGGCGGGATGCGGGCGGCCGCCACAGCGCCGCTGCCGGCATGGCCGCGACGCAGACCGGTGCCTCGGCCACCGCGATGAACCGCGCCCTCGAGCAGTATCGCGCCGCGCGCGCACGCTATCGCCAAGCCAAGGCCACACTGAAAGCCGCCGAACGCCAGGTCACGCCGGTCGATGCATTCGGCAACCGCAAGCCTCGGCTGCGCGGATGGCAGCACCTCATCACCCTGCCGTTGTGCATCGCCGCATCCATCGTGCTGATCTGCATCGCGCCGGCCGGACCGGTCAAGGCCGCGTGCGCGATTTACGGCGCGTCGGCGATACTGCTGTTCGGCAACAGCGCCCTGCTGCACGTCGTACCGTGGCGCAGCGCCAAGGTGACGCGCGTGCTGTGCGGCATCGACTACTCCAACATCTTCCTGATCATCGCCGGCACCAATACGCCGGTGCTGTTCGCGCTCAGCCCTTCGATCCGATGGCCGTACCTGACGGTGATATGGGCGGCGGCGCTCGTCGGCACGGTGATGCATATCGTATGGCTGCGAGCGCCGAACTGGGTGTTCACCGTCGTGTACGTGGTGCTGGGGCTGGCGCCGGTCACACTGCTTCCGGCGCTGTGGACCGCGCCCGCGGTGGGTCCGGCGGCGACCGTGCTGATTGCGTGCGGCGGGGCCGCCTACATTGCGGGCGCCACATGCTTCGCGATCCGCAAACCCAATCCGATTCCGGGCTGGTTCGAGTTTCACGAGGTGTTTCACATGGGCACGGTCATCGGGTACACCTGCCACGTGGTGGCCATATATCTGGTCGTGTGCGCGCTGTAAAAGACGCCGGACATGCCGTCACCGAACGTTCATCAAATCGTTCACCGGGATGGTTGCGCGGTCGATAATGTGCGGTATCCTTGGTCGAGCTGAGAACGAAACGCACATGACGGCCGTTCATATTCGACGCGGGGAACAGCGCGAATCATCAAATGGAAGGGTCGCGGCGCAACCGGCACCGCCGGCGCGGGCCGCAACGGAAGGAAGCTATGAACGCGGATTTGGTGATCGTCGGCGCGGGCCTGTTCGGCCTGACCATCGCACAGCAGGCGGCGGAGCGCGCGGGCGCCCGGGTCGAGATCATCGATGTGCGCAGCCACATCGGCGGCAACGTGTACAGCTATATCGACGAGGAGACCGGTGCCGAAATCCACCAATACGGTGCCCACCTGTTCCATACTTCCACCAAACGCGTTTGGGATTACGTCAACCGCTTCACCGCATTCACCGACTACGTGCATCGCGTGTACGCCACGCACGACGGCGAGGTCTACCCGCTGCCAATCAATCTCGGCACCATCAACCAGTTCTTCCGGGCGGCCTACACGCCCGCCGAGGCGAGGCAGCTCATCGCCGAACAGGCCGGTGAACTGGCCGGCACCGACCCGACAAACCTCAACGACAAGGGCATCCAGCTGATCGGACGGCCGCTGTATGAGGCGTTCATCAAGAACTACACCGCCAAGCAATGGCAGACCGATCCGGCCGAACTGCCGGCGAGCATCATCAAGCGGCTGCCCGTGCGGTTCAACTACGACAACCGCTACTTCAAAGACACATGGGAGGGACTGCCGCGCGACGGCTACACCGCGTGGATGGAGCGCATGATCGATGACCCGCGCATCCATGTGACGCTCGGCACCGACTTCTTCGACGAGAGCCAGCCGCTCAACAAGAAGGCGCTGCGCGCCGCCGGCACGCCCGTGGTCTACACCGGGCCGATTGACCGGTATTTCGGCTATGAACTCGGCGACCTGAAATGGCGCACGGTGGACTTCAAGGAAGTGCGCTACGACGAGGACGACCACTTCGGCTGCCCGGTGATGAACTTCTCCGACGCGGACGTGCCCTACACCCGCGCCATCGAGTTCAAGAACTTCAACCCGGAGAGGCGTGACGCGCAGAACCACAACAGGACAGTGGTGTGGGAGGAATACTCCCGCTTCGCCGAGCGTGGCGACGAACCGTACTACCCGATCAACACGGACGCCGACAAGGCGCTCTATGAGCGGTACGCAGCCAGGGCAGCCGCCGAGCCGAACGTCGTGTTCGGCGGGCGCCTGGGCACCTACAAGTACTACGACATGCACAACGTGATCGACGCCGCCCTCACCGCATATGAGGAGCAGGTCGCGCCGATGCTGCGCGCCCGGTGACACCGACTGGCGGGCACTTCCGCCGCCGCCTTTTCTCATTTCATCCGGATCTCCCGCCCATCTCATCCGGCCACAGTCTCATACGCTCACCGGAAAGTGGGACTATGACCGGATGAGGCAACGCCGCACCGCTTTGGCCGGGCCCAAACCAGCGAAGCATTCATACAATCCCACAATGCAGAATCCGACTCACATTAAGGACGGTCATGACCGTCACCGTGCGACGGTATCGTCACCGTGTGAGCCCTCGCACAGTGACGCATCCGGCTAAAACCCTTATTTTCCAACGTTTCTCACGATACCGTCACGCCGAGAGGCTATGGTTGTGGTTTTGTTAGATATAGACAAGCACCAAGCACGATATCGACGTTTGTAAGGATTCAGAGGAAAACCGGTGAGGAAAGCGCGAAAATACGCGCAAACCGGTTCGCATCATATTGCAAGGACTACGGTAGAATCATGGCTTCACATACGCGCACTGTTAATTCCAGTTCAGGCCGACGCGCGGCAGGAACGTCCGGCCGTCGGGCGGCCGGCGCCTCAGGCCGCACCGCGACCGGCACCCAAGCGGGTGCGGCGACGGGCACGAGAACCGGCGGCACCTCCGCAACCAACGGTTACAGCGCGCAGCGCAACAGCGGCTCAAGGCGTGGCCGCGGCGCTAATCCGCCCGAAGGCACACACCGCGGCGGCGGCACCCACCGCTCCCCCGGCTCGAAAGGCCCGAAAGCCAAGGGGCGCAAGAAGCATCTGATTCTCAAGTGGACGCTCGGCATCATCGGCCTGTTCCTCGCCGTCGGCATCGGCGCGTTCGCCTACCTGTACGCCACCATCGAAATCCCCCAACCGGAGACCATCGCGCTGGCCGAGAAAACCAGCGTGTACTATGCGGACGGCAAAACGAAAATCGGCACGTTCGCCGAGCAGAACCGTGAGATCATCGACTGCTCCGTACTGCCGAAATACGTGGGCCAGGCCGTGGTCGCCTCCGAAAACCGCACGTTCTACACGGACCGCGGCATCGATCTCAAGGGCATCGCACGGGCGCTGATCAACAACGTCACCAAGGGCACCCGCCAGGGCGGATCCACCATCACCCAGCAGTACGCGGAACGGTATTACCTCGGCGAGACCACCACCTACATGGGCAAGCTCAAGGAAGCCATACTGGCGGTCAAGATCGCGCAGACGCAAGACAAAGACACCGTCCTGTGCAACTATCTCAACACCATCTATCTCGGCCGCAGCGCCTACGGCATCCAGGCCGCCGCCCAGGCGTACTTCGGCAAGGACGCGAAAGACCTGACTGTGCCCGAGGCGGCGATGCTCGCCGGCATCATCCCGTCCCCCAGCAACTGGGATCCGGCCGTCAACGCCAAGCAGGCGAAATCGCGATTCGAGCGCGTCATCAACATCATGAAAGAGGACGGCTACATCACCGCCAAACAGGCCAGTGAAGCCACGATGCCGAAAACCGTCACCAACGCACAGCAGAACATCTACGAGGGCCCCAACGGGTATCTGCTGCAGATGGTCCGCAGCGAACTCATCAACTCAAAGGCGTTCACGCAAGACGACCTCGACACCGGCGGCTACACCATCGTCACCACCATCGACAAATCCAAACAGGATCTGATGTATCAGACCGCGAGCCCCACCAAGGGCAACGCGGGCATGCCGGACGGCGTACAGACCGGCGGCCTGTCGGTCAACGTCAAAGACGGTTCAATCATCTCGCTGTACGCGGGTGAGGATTACCTGAAGAAACAGCTCAACAACGTCACCGACGCGACTTACGAAGTCGGTTCCACGATGAAACCGTTCACGCTGCTTTCGACCGTCCAGACGGGCGTCAGCCTCGATACTGTGTTCAACGGCAACTCGCCGCGCAGCTTCCCCGGGCTGAAACAGCCGATGTCGAACTCGGGCGGCGCTAGCTACGGCTACATCAACCTGTACAAGGCGACGGCGAACTCCGTCAACACGGTGTACATGGATCTGCAGCAGCATCTCGGCGCGGACACGATAATCAAGACCGCGCACACGGCCGGCATCAAAGGCAAGATCACCGATGACGGCTACGTGACGCTCGGCAACTCCGGTCTGAGCATGATCGACATGGCGCGCGGCTTCTCCACCATCGCCAACCAGGGCAAGAAGCCGACGCTGCACATCGTCGCCAGCGTGAAGAGCAGCAAGGGGTCGGAACTGTACAAGGCGCCATCCACCGCGGAGCAGGTGTTCGACGCGAACGACACCGGACTGGTGGTCAAGGCGATGGAAGGCACCATCCAATACGGTACCGGTCGTGCGGCGAGCGCGATCGGCAAGACGATGGCGGGCAAGTCCGGCACGGCAAACGACAACAAGGCCGTGAGCTTCATCGGGTTCACACCCTCGACGCTCACCATGTTCGCCATCTGGAATCCCGGAGCGAACGGCGAGGCGCTGGAACTGCCGACCATCAACGGGTATTACAAGGGCATGGGATATCCGGCCGTGCTGTTCACCAACTACATGTCGAGGGCGCTGGAGAACGTGGCGGACGAGAAGTTCCCCGACGTGACCGACAGCGGCAAGATCGGTGGACCCGACGGCACGTGGGGCACCGGTTCGCAGTACTCGTCTTGGGGCAACAGCGGCCAGTCGCAGAGCGGGAATTCGCAGGGCGGCAGCAAGAGCGACGACCAGTCGTCACAGAGCGGCACGCAGTCTGGCGACGGGTCGGGCTCGCAGTCGACGAAGCCGCAGACCGGCAACGGTTCGAATGGCAGCGGCAATGGATCGGGCGGCAACGGGTCCGATGGCAATGGCGGGAACGGCGGCAACAACGGGAATAACGGCAACGGAGGGAACAACGGCAACAATGGCGGAGGCTCGGATTGCGCGACCGATCCCACCGCCGCCGGCTGCTCCACCGGCAATGAATCCAACACCAACGGCATAGCGTCGCAGTGAGGGACGAGGCCGGATTCGCGGTTATTGGCGTGCGTTGACCATCCCCGCCGGCGGGGGCACGAGGGCCAGGCCCCGTGCGACTGGAGGTGGTTCCGGCCTCTCACGACCATCAAAAAAGGGTGGCTGCAGTTCAAATCCTGCAGCCACTCTTTCGTTTACCGCGAAATATCAGCGCTGCGAACGGTTGATCGCGGAGATGATCGCCTTGAGCGCGCTGGTGGTAATCGAGGAGTCGATGCCGACGCCCCAGATGATCTGGGTCTCAGCGTCCTCACCCACCTGGCATTCCACGTAGGACGCGGCCATGGCGTCGGTACCGACGGACATGGTGTGCTCCACGTAATCCATCACGGACGCCTCAATGCCGAGGTTGGAAACCGCGTTGAGGAACGCCGCAATCGGGCCGTTGCCGATGCCGGAGATCTCACGCTCGTGAGGTTCGTCCACGCCCACATTCACGCCGCGGTCGAGCACACGCGCCTTGAGCACGGTGTCTGAACCATCCTCGCCGGAACTGACGGCCACCTTGAGCAGTTTGAGGCGGCCCCACGGAGCGAGCGTCGCGTCATGCGTATCGCCGACGACCACGCCGGCGGCCGTCATGCCGGACTGCTCCACCGGCAGGTACTCGTCCTTGAAGAGACGCCAGATGTCCTCGTCCTTGACTTCCTTCTTGGTCGTGTCGGCGAAGTTTTGCACGATCTTGTCGAACTCCACCTGCAGACGCTTCGGCAGGTCGAGGTTGTGGTTGGTCTTGAGCAGGTAAGCCATGCCGCCCTTGCCGGACTGCGAGTTGACGCGGATGATCGCCTCGTAGGTGCGGCCGATGTCCTTCGGGTCGATCGGCACGAGCCACACGAACTTGTCGAGATCGGCGCCGACTCGGTCCGCAGCGACCTCGCGGGCTTCGAGGCCCTTCTTGATGGCGTCCTGATGGGAGCCGGAGAACGCGGTGAACACGAAGTTGCCCGCGTACGGATGACGCTCGGAGATCTTGATCTGGTTGCAGTACTCGACGGTCTTGCGGATCTCGGGAACGTTCGAATAGTCGATCTGCGGATCGATGCCCTGCGTGAGCATGTTCAGACCCAGCGTGACCAGATCCACGTTGCCGGTGCGCTCGCCGTTGCCCAGCAGGCAGCCCTCCACGCGGTCAGCGCCGGCCAGCACGGCCAGCTCGGTGGCGGCCACGCCCATGCCTTCGTCGTTGTGCGGGTGCAGGGAGAGCACCACGGCGTCACGGTCGTCAAGATGCGTGGACACGTACTCCACCTCATCGGCGAACACGTTCGGCGTGGTCATCTCGACCGTGGCCGGCAGGTTGATGATCATCGGGTGCTCGGGGGTCGGCTTGATGACGCCGATGACCGCATTGCACACCTCGACCGCGTATTCCGGCTCGGTACCGGTGAACGATTCGGGGCTGTACTCGTAATACAGGTCGATGCCCTTGGCCTCGTTTTCAAGGTCCTTGCACAGCTCGGCCGCGTCGGTGGCGAGCTTCTTGATCTCTTCCTTGTTCTTGCGGAACACGACCTCGCGCTGCAGCACAGAGACCGAGTTGTAGAAGTGCACAATCGCACGCTTGGCGCCCTTGAGCGCCTCGTAAGTGCGGCGAATCAGGTGCTCACGACACTGGGTGAGCACGACGATGGTCACGTCGTCGGGGATGAGCTCGCGTTCAATAAGCATGCGGATGAAGTCGAAATCCGTCTCCGAGGCGGACGGGAAGCCCACCTCGATTTCCTTGAATCCCATGGAGACGAGCAGGTTCCAGAAGCGCAGCTTGCGCTCGGAGTCCATCGGGTTGACGAGCGCCTGGTTGCCGTCGCGAAGGTCGACGGAGCACCAGCGCGGGGCACGCTGCAGACGCTTGCCCGGCCACGTGCGCTCGGGATAGTCGAACGGCACCTGCTTGTCGTAGGCGACGTACTTGGTGTAAGGCATATCGCTCGGCTTCTGCGGCTCGCCGATGAATCGTGCGGGAGGCAGCAGCGGGTCGTTGTTCCCCCCATTGGACGCCGCGGCGACCGCCGCAAGATCAAACACTGATGATTGATCCTGACCCATATCTCCTCCTTTACTTGATGATGCCGGCGCCTGTTGCCTGCCGGCCGTATGTTGTCGTCGCACGATAGGTCATGCAATTAATCAGTCTAGCGTGAAGCGCCCCGGTAAACCGCCGAGATATCAAGAATGCGGCCAATCCATGCGGCCTTCGGAGCGTTATCTCGCTTCCGAGGGGGTGATTTCAGGCCCGCCGAACATCTATCTGCGTTTCAAGGGGTTGGCGTTGCTCGATATTCGAGGTATTGCATGATGGACGCCACTGGAATCATGCGGCTCCCATGCCATTGATACTCGGCCACCAACCCCTCGAAATGCAGATAGATGTTCCAGAGCGTCCGAGTCACCCCCTCGAAACGTAGATACCCTGCCGAGATAACGTTTCGGCCCCTCTCCGGACGCCCGTTGACTGCATGGCGGCGCCCGCTCCACGCGTGGTGGCGACTTCGCGAAGAGTATGGCGCCGCACAGGACGACTCGCTACAGTGGAGGGCATGACACTGCGTTTTCACGACGACGGCACGTTCCGCGTGCTGCAAATGGCCGACATTCAGGACGGCCCGGAAGTCAACCGCGACACGATCCGCATGATCGAGGCCGCAATCAACGAGGCGAAGCCGGATTTGGTGGTGTTCACCGGCGATCAAATCCGCGGGTACGATCCCGCGTACATCGACACGTTCCTGCGCCGGCGCGGCGAGAACCCCGGCGCACGCGTACGTCTCGTCACCGAAATCGAGGCGAAGCTACACGGCATCCACAGGCGCATCGCGGCGCGGCGCGATCCGGACCTGCCACCGCAGGACGATGTGGTCACGATGGACGACCTGATGAACGACACCCGGCAGAAAGTGCGCGACACGTTCAGCGCGTTCCTCGGACCGGTCATCAACGCGGGCGTGCCGTTCGCCGCGACCTATGGCAATCACGACTTCCAGTGCGGCATCCTGCCTGACGAGCAGGACGACATCTACCGCGAGTTCCCCGGCTGCCTGAATCCCGAGGCCGATGCTGCCGGCGGCTCGCCGTTGGCCATCGAGTCGGGCACATTCGCGCTGCCCGTGCTGTCCTCCGACGGTTCGGAGCATGTGGCGATGGGCGTGATGCTGGTCAATTCCGGCGATTATGCGGGCAAGCCGGAGGAGAATGACGCCCAGTACCCGCGGTATGTGGCGCATTCGCGCGGACTCGACCTGGCGGATTCGGACGGCTACGGCACACCGAGCGCTGAGGCGATCGCATGGCTGGGCGACGTGCAGCGCACGCTCGCCGAGCGCAACGGCGATGGCGAACCGGTGCCGTCGATCACGTTCCAGCATATTCCGCCGCAGGAATTCTATGACTGCCTGACCGAGGTCCCGGCATGGACGCCGAACGCCGTGGAGGGCGCCCGCAATTACGCCGGGCGCTGCTACGTGCTCAACGACGCCGTATGCCGGCCGGGGTCACGGCTCGGCGAGGCGATCGGCTGCGCTGACGAGAACGTCGGCGAGGTGGACGCATTGCGCGAGGCGGGCGGCTATTTCGCGTTGTACTGCGGGCACGATCACAAGAACTCGTTCGTCGGGCACGTGCATGACCTCGATCTAGGGTATGCGCCGACGTGCGGCTTCGAATGCTACGGTCCGAAGTCTCGCCTGCGCGGCATCCGCCTGTTCGAGTTCCGCGAGGACGACCCGGCCGCGTATGAGACCCGCATGCTCACGTGGGGCGACCTGGTCGGCCGTTACAGCGGCAATGAGTTGCGCGTGTTCTTCGAGGATCATTGCGTGACGGGCGCCGCGACCCTGCGCAACGAACTGCGCCGGCCGCAGGTGTTTGCCACCGTCGCCCTGACCCTATCCGCCGGCTTCGCGGCAATCGTGCGCTCCATCGCACGGCGTCTGCGACGCTAGCGCAGCGGCGGCAAACAGACGACAAAGGGCATGGTTCCGGCGGCGATATCGTCGACACCATGCCTATTCATATCCGCCGTATATCCACCCGGCTCGTCCCCGGGCCGGCCCTACCTCTACTCGGTCAGGTACAGCACGTTCTCGTCAAGGGGGAACGACGTTCATGTGGTACCCCTCCATTTTCAGGAACGGCTTGGAGCTGTCAGGCTTGGCATGGCCTGACACGTCGGCAACTGGTAGCTCGCGCCGGCCAGTCCCTCCAGTTTGTCGCTGCTGATGCCGGCTGGCACATAGATGGAGTCCATCGGCTTGTTGATTTCGGCCTCGCTATACGTCGAGCTCGACCCATAGCAGGATTTGAATCCCTTCTTGCCGCCGCAGCGATAGTCGCTATCCGGCCCCATGAGCTCGATGCCGACGTCCGACGGCACCTTCCACCAACCGTCACCACCCGTGTCCGTCCGGCGTGCAGCGTGACCGACTGCGGAGCATCGGAGCTCAGCATGGGCTTGCCCGAGCCAACCGAGGTGGCCTTGCCCTTGTCGTCCAACGTCAGGCACCAACTGTCGTCTTTCAGGCAGTATTTGCCTGCTATCGGCTAGAAATCGCCTTTGCCGAGTGCGGTGCGAACATCCGTCAGGCTCATGTCCTTGGTGGGCTTGGCCGATGATGCACCGCCGTCCACGCCGGCGCTGCCGCCCGGCTACTTGACATCGGCGTCGGGCAGCTCACCCCAATCCAGGTCGATGGAGACGGTCAGATAGTACACGGTGTCGTCGCTGGGAGCGGGCTTCATCTTGACGATGTCGCTTTTGCTGCCGACGTAGCCGTTGTACGGCATGAACGGGTTGGCGGAGTTATTGGTCATGTCCGCCGTGGTCTTGTCGTAGAGCTTCGGGTCACGGTAGATCAGGAACGGCTTGGTCGTGTTCACGGCTTTCTGTTTCTTGGCCGCGGCCAGCGCGTCCGCGTCAAAGTACCCGTCGCTTTCGAGCTTGTTCAGGTCCGCGCCGACCGGCACGACCAGATAGAAGTCCTGCATGTGATACGTCGCGCCGGAGATATTGTTGTAATCGCCGTTTTCGACCATCTTGCCGTTGTTGCAGACGATGCCGCCTGCCGTATTCGAGTCTTCCTGGCTGGTGCCGCACCAGTAGTTCGTCATACTGGATCGCGGGAACAGTTCGAACGCGCCGGTGTCACCGGTGAGCAGATAGTCGGCTTTCGGGCTGGAGCAGTACGGCTGCTGGATGGCATCGCAGGAGCTCAGCGACTCGTATTCGCCGTATTCGGTACCGTCGCGACCTTTCGGATAGGGGATGTACGAGTTGCCTTCGCTGCCATCGCCGCCATCCTTGAACGTGATGCAGTCACCGGAGTTGTTGCACCACGTTCCCGCGGCCACACCGGAGACACCGAGCAGATTGTCGCCGCCGGTCTCCGGGGAATCGTGAACCGTGTAGGCGTCCTTGACGCCGCTGGCGTCGATGCCGTAATACAGCGTGACCGCATCGCCTTCCGCTACCGTGGATCCGGGCATCGGGTCGGAACCGGACACTTTGCCGACGAACTTCTTCGAGGCGAGGCGCGGCACGAGCGTCACGTCATGTCCTTGGCTTTCCAGTTCGGATTTCACCGTGTCGACGTCCCGGCCGACGATGTCGATGCTGATGGCGCCGCCGTCGCTCTTCGTGGCGACGCCGATGTAGATGCCGTCGTCCTTGTCGCCGTCCGACAGCGCCTGTCCTTCGGCGGGGTAGGTCGCCACCACGGAACCGATTGGCTTCTTCTTGGTGTCGGACACCGGTACCTGCTTGTAATGTACCGGCACACCCATCGTCTTGAACGTGGATACGACCTTCGTGGCCTGCTTGCCCATCGTGTTCTTGGGCACACCGGGGCCACCCGACTCCTGGACGATTACCGCGGCGTCCTTCTGGACGCGGTCGCCGGGCTTCATGCCCTCGTATCCGAGGAACACGCCCTTCTTCTTGCCGGAGAAGATGATCGACTTCGATGCCTTCACGCTCTTGGCTTTCAGCTGGGTGACCACGTCATCGGCGGTGGCTTCGCCGCCGGAGATCTCTTCGGCGGTAGGCAGCGGGGTTCCGCCCCAGATGCCCGCGCGATACGTGAAGAACAGGGCAAGACCGACACCCAACGCGAGGGCGATCACCACGGCCACGATGAGGCCGATGAGCTTGCCCCTGGATTTGGGCTTCGGCGTTTTCCCTGGCACGGCCGGCGTCGCCGCTGACGGCTGGGTTGCGGGCGCGGCCGGAGTCGAGACTCCGGCACCTGACGGCTGGGCGAACTGCTGGGCTTGCGGCCACGCCGGTTGGGCAACAGGCTGCTGCGGCTGAGGTTGGGACTGAGCCGGCTGCAAAGGCTGTGTTGGCTGGAGCGGCTCCTGAGGTGCAGCAGGAGCCGGCGCGAATCCGCCGCCTGGCAGTGGTACAGCTGGAGTCGCCGGCTGTTGCGCCGCAGAGGGCTGGGGCATCTGCGATACTGCGGGCTGCGACGCCGGCGCGGCCTGTGATACCTGTTGTTGCAGCGGCTGCCCGCAGTTCCCACAGAATTTGCTGTCCGGGCTTTCGTCATTCCCGCAATATGGGCACTTCATGCGTGTCCGCCTTTCTCCCCCGCCCAATGGCGTCTCTCATCATTGCCCGCCGGCGCGAAAGCGCTCGCGAACACATCAAGAACATCATAAAACCGGGCGTCGTACAACACAGTGTCACATATCAGGAAACACCAAGCATCCATCGGTCACGCCCAGATGCGTCACTGTGCGGCGGCCCAGCGAAGGCGACAGACAAGCACTCCAGCGAAATTCAGTGGAACAGACTCACGCCGCGCCGGGCCATGCAGTAGGCGTTACCCAGCCACGTGTGCCGCGAGTTCGGCCACACGGCCCCCAGACGCGGCGCGTTCTGGCTCATCCAGATGCTGGGCACGCGCCCGTCGGCGCTGCGAGAGCCGAGCAGGTTGAACCCGTTCTTGATCTCAAGCCAATCGGGGTGCTGCGTGGCAATGGCAAGACCCTCTTCAAGGGTCAGTGGCGTGCGCTCGTCGGAATCGATGAGCTTGCGCGCCACGTCCGGCTCGCGATTGATGTAGCAGGTGCCGGTATGCGGCTCGACAACCAGATAGAACGGCCCTTCCGGCGGCTCGAACCCGTCCTGCGGCAGGAAGCTTGCGATGTCGCGCGGAGGCATTGTCGTGAAACCGGCCATGCGGTTGATGCTGGTTCGGGCGATCAGCGACTCAGGCGACACCAGCTCGCGCGTGGGGATCAGCAGGATGTTCGAGCCCAGATCGGTATGCTCCAACGCATGGATCAGCGGCCGTGCGAGCGCGCGGAACGCGGCGGCGCTCATGTCCGCCACGTCTGGGTAACCCAGCGCCACGATACGATCCAGCTGCTTCTGCGCTTCCTGCGATGCTATTGACATGCTTCCAGAGTACCGCGAATCCCGGCCGCAGCACCCACCCATCGGCGAACACGGCCATCATTCGGGAAAGCGGCCCGTCTTGTTCCGCGCATTCCGTACCATTGGATAGGTGCGGCCATGTCACTGCGGCCGCTTGTATAGGAAACCGAATCAAACCCAGAGGTTGTTATGTCCGAAAAGTTGAAGGTCGGCATTCTTGGCGCCACAGGTATGGTCGGCCAGCGTTTTGTGACGCTGCTGGAGAACCACCCGTGGTTTGAGGTGGTCAAACTCGCCGCGTCCGCGCACAGTGCGGGAAAGACCTATGAAGAGGCCGTCGGCCCCCGCTGGAAGATGGAAACGCCGATGCCCGAGTACGTCAAGGGCATGACGGTGCATGACGTCGCCGATGTGGCCGGCATGGCCGATGGCGTCGATTTCGTCTTCTCCGCGGTGAACATGTCGAAGGACGAGATTCGCGCAATCGAAGAGGAGTACGCGAAGACCGAGACCCCGGTCGTCTCCAACAACAGCGCCCACCGTTGGACGCCGGATGTGCCGATGGTCGTGCCGGAGATCAACCCGGAGCATTTCGCGGTGATTGAGCACCAGCGCAAGCGGCTCGGCACCACGCGCGGCT
>OCHA01001840.1_pt1 | contig 14580 bp, 16 predicted proteins | sample 1538591 | NCBI WGS metagenome assembly OCHA01 (sample SAMN04571710, study PRJEB22368) | human gut metagenome | biome: human gut; material: stool | host: Homo sapiens | place: Luxembourg | collected 2012-09-06 | reverse complement strand
TTTTCCTATGGTAATACCTATTTGGGCAAGCATATTACTGTTTTTGTCTGTCATTTCAGTCATAATCCTCTGTCTCAATCTCTTCCCCCGTTTTTTCATCTTTCTTTTTTATTTTCTTTTTTTCCCAAAGGGAAGAGTCATTCAAAACATCTGCTGATTTTTTCAGAGAATCTGCACTTGTTTTCATCAAGGTAAGTTTTTGTGAAGTATCACCTTTTCCCGATAATGTTTCAGCATCCTGTTTTGCATAATATGCTTTCATAAGTTTTCCATAGCTTCCATTTTTGATTGCAGCATAATCAGAAAGCATATTTGTATTGCCTATTGATGAACTATCTGACGTTCCACTAAACAACGCTGAAAAATCTACATTGCTGTTATATTTACTTGTATAATCACTAAAACTTTTGATTTCTGACATAACACCAGCCTCCTTTCCGAACTATAAACGTATATCTATCGGTGTATATACTACCGACTGTCCACTTTCTGATGCTGGATTTTTTATTATTTCTGCTGTTTCTGTTTTGACATCTGCATTCTCTGATGCATCTGTTGTCGTATCTGCATTTTCCTGTGTATTCTCTGCTTTCTGAGTTTGATCCTTCTTTGTTTCTGCTGCATCTGTACGGTTGTCTGCCTTTGCTGCTTCTTCCATAGATTTATTTGCATCTGAAAGTGAAGACATCTGTGCTGCTGTTGCAGACTGCGCTTTTGCCTGCAAATCTGCCAGTTCTTCTTCTTTCTTTTCGGTATTGCCTTTTCCAGCATCCTGCTTGATTTCAGACTCAAGCACACCGGCTCTTCCTTCCATCTGTGTTGCCATACTACCCTGCACTTTTGCTTGCCTCATAGATGATTCTGCGGAAATCATTGCCCGCATACTTGCCTGTGACAAGCCTGTTCCTTTCTTTGCAGATGTATTTTTTGTACCAGCCACCATATCATCCATAGATGATTTTTTACTCTGCTGTTCCTTTCTCTGTTCAATCTGTTGCTGTCTTAACTGTTGATTGAGATTTGTAATTTCCTGCTGTATCTCCTGACGTTTCTTCATCTTATCCTCTAATGACAGTTCTTCATTTGATGATAAGTCCTGCAATTTCTGCTGTGCATTTGCAATCTGATTCTGAATATTTTTGCTCACAGAATCATTCGCCTGTGCCATTCCCATTGCTCCTGTCTGCGTATTCGTTCCGTTAAATCCATTAATTTTCATCATTTCGTTGTCCTCCTTGAGCTAATACTCTGAAATCCGTTTCCTGAAAATCTGTATAACACGATTTCTCTTTATTTTTTCTTTCGGCATATCTTTCTTCACAATAAACCGTGATGTTGTGAACCGCCCTTTTTTCGTTGTGAAGCAGTCTGAAAATGCTTTTCAGACTGTCGCAGTGCTCCTCAAATATTGTTGCAAGCAACATATTTTCATCGCTACCTGTGCAAAAAAAGCACTATCTATTTCTGTAATTTACAAAATACATAGTGCCAATTTATTTCTTTATTCTACCTGCATCATAATGCTAAGGATTACTTCCTCATTTCCCTGCTCCAAAGATATATCTCCCATATACATTCTGGCAACTCGGCGAATGTTATTCAGACCCATTCCATGTTCCCTCCCAGATTTGGTTGTTTCTGGCAAATCGCTATCACCAAAATTAAGCTGACCCTCAAAACTGTTTTTTATGGTTATCATAAAGATACTGTTTTTCCGAAAAGAAGAAATGCTGATATACGGATCATCTCCACTTACATTTTCCATGCAGTTATTCAAGGCATTATTCATGATCACACTCAGATCAAATGCATTTAACTTCGTATTCTGCGGATAATGAAAGTCTGATATAAACCGAATCTGCCTTTCTTTTGCTTCTCTCAGCTTTTCCATCAAAATGACATCAATTACCGGACTTCCTGTCTTTATTTCCGGAGATACCTCGTCCCATTCATTTTTCAGATGTTCCAAGTATTCTGCAGCATCATCCATATTATTATGTGCCACCAGATGTTCCAGTGTCTGTATATGATTTCCCATATCATGTCGCATGGAGCGGATATCCCGATACAACTTTTCAACTTCCTCGATATGCTTTTTCATGTCACTGATCTGATTTAATACCAGCTCTTGTCCCCGCTGTTCTTCCTGCATCTCTTTCCAGTTTTGAAACATTACAATCACAACAAGAATAGCAACTATGGAAATCAGATAGTGTAAAAAGCTTAAAGCTCCATAAAATCCATATGTATCAATCAAGTTCTTTCCAGTATCTCTTTCGTATATCATGAGATAATATTGTAAAATGCCATACCCAGTGACGCCTACAAGCGAAGGTATAATAAGCATTACCATCTCTTTGACGCTCATTTCATCTTTTTTGTATATATACGCTTTATTGATCAGTCCTATTGCAACCGCAATAAAAGCAATACAAAGTACAATATCCAAAACTCTGGTTCCAACATATAGTCCGTATTGCAACCACACTTTTTCTGCATCCATATTCCGAAATACAAGTGCTTTTGTAACAAGATCATCAAATCTGTCTGCCATTGCAACCGTTAACCATCGGATAGAAAAGAACGTAATTGCAAGAAATATTTTCTGATATATATTTTTTCTGTCCTCTACATACATTGTAAGAAATGCTGCTATAACTCCAATCAGATATGCGGAAAAATTATCAATCTGTGGCGGAATCATATATAAAACAAGCATAATCGTAATATAAACAATACTGACTGCCACAGCCCCTTTTTTCTTTTTTATATAAGGACAAACAAATTTTCCAAAATAAATTCCTGTAATCATAAGGAGTGCAATAACAGAAATTTTCGATGTAACCATCCAGCATTTTTCTACCAAACTCATCCGATTTCTTTTCCTTTCCTCTGATTATATTTCAAATATTGTTTTACAAACTCAGAGTAATTCTGTTTTGCAATCAATGCAGTTCCATTTTCCATCGTCACACAATTTGCATCATATTTCTGAACATATTTGAAATGTACGAGGTAAGCTCTGTGTGTACGAAAAAAATCTGCTCCCGCAATTTCACTCAGTTCCTGCAATTTTCCATAATATTCAATATTCGTATCCCGTGTATGGATAATGACTTTTCGGTTATATACCTCAGCATACACAATATCCTTCAAAAACACTTTCATATGACTTCCTCCGGACTGCACCATCATGTATTTTTCATCCGATTGATTTTCAGAATATTGTTCAATGCTTCTGACCGCACGTTTCACAACTTTCTCAAATTTTTCATCGGAAAATGGTTTCACCAGATAATGAAATGCTGCAACATCAAATGCCTGAAAAACATACTCCTCCACAGCAGTTACAAATATCAATACCATTCTTTCATTTTTCTGACGTAGAAGCCTTGCCGTTTCCATTCCATCCATTCCTGGCATCTGAATATCTAAAAATAGAATATCCGGCTTACAACCACTTGCAATCAATTCATCACCAGATAAATATTTTTCTATTACTGCATCCGGTAATAATTTCTTTATTTTTTCCTCTAATATCAATCCTATAGATTTTTCATCATCGCAGACTGCTATTTGCATCTTGTCACTTCCTTACTTACATACAATTATATTTATTATATCGGAAAAAGTCTTTTAATAGCTAGCCGACATGTTGTAAACCGACCTTTTTTTGTTGTGAAATAACATATCACTGCATATCTTTTACTCTGACATCTACAGTATTTTTAAATTTTACAATCTGATGTGAATACTGTTCATTCACAAGTGTAGAACGAATCAGAAAATTCGCTGTTGCAATATTATTTGCAATCGGTATAGATGCATAATCTTTATAATCCAAATCACTTTCCTTCCATCTCCATCCACATCTTCTTTTTCTGCAGTACCTGTCCTTCCTCTATCTCCGGGCGGATAATTGACTTTATCACTTCTTCCGGAGCCTGTGCCTGCAGCAGATCCAGTTTCGGCGGTGTGTCCGCATCCACAAACTGAGCCTCATCTAACAGATATAAAATCGTTTTCCAGTTTTTCTGCAATAGTTCCGCCCGCCCTCTTTTCTGATTATATACTCCCTTGGGACATTCCATCCATACATAGAGGAAAAGACTCTCCAGAAACATTCGTTCCGCCTTCTCCCAAAATGGGTCTGCACTTGAATTTTTAATGTTTGGGGAGTTTGTATTCTGTATCAGATTCGTTACCAGTTTGGTCACATCACTTTTACTGCGGATGTAGAGAAACGGATTAAAGTGCATACTTTTTTCCATTTCACACAGGTTCAATGTATATACTCTGGTATCTCTCTGCCCTGACAGCCATGCTCCCAGTTCTTCGACAAGACTTCCCTTTGGATCAGTATAAATATTGCAGTCATGCAGAGACAGTAGGTTTGGTGTCAGGAAAAAAGCGGTCTTACCAGCACCGCTTCCACCAACGACAAACACATTGTTGTTGCGGAGCGTATCGGAATCATACCGAAACCGTACATTCTGTGACAGCACTTTATTTTCCGGCGACAAATCACCTTCCTCTTCTGCTGTCTTTGCCGCATATTTTTCATTAAACTCCCGTACTTCGCCCCACTTGGCAGAACCAAATTCATTGCCCGGCATACGGTTATGGTCACTTCTGCTATACGCTGTGAAACTTAAAACCATCCATAAAAGTCCACCGACAAACACCATACTGAGACTTTTATCGTTATATATCTTCAGAGGATGTAACAGGCACCAGACAATCTGTTCCTTCAGCTTCGTCATTTCCACATCTATGATATACAATCCGCTTAAACAGTAAAACAAATAAAGTGTGGGCAGCAACAATGCCACACACACTCGTAATAAACTCTGCAGTCTTCGTTTTCTCATATCACCGGCAACATGGGTTGCACGGCTTTTCCCTTTTTGTTTTTTCACCAGAATCACCTCTACAATTTCTTATTTTTCGGAGTGCTGACAGATTTTTGCAGCAACCTCTTTTCCAAAGATGGACTGTCTGTATTCCACCTGCCCCGCTGATGTTTCAAGCATTCTGTCGCAATCTCTTCGTTTTTCTTTACATACTTTCGCAGTTCCTTTCCATTCAGATCCAGTTCTGTGATCTCTGACATATCCGATCGTTTCAAATAAGCGAGCAACCGCTTTCCGTCATCCGATAAGCTGGTTGTCTCCTTGTCCAAGCAGATACAACGCACAAAATCCTTTGATTCCTGCTGTTCTTTCGGCAGATTGGCAATATACAGATTCGGAGATTCTGCCCCCATCTGCGTCTGCATTACTAAAGCACAAGCCCCAGAGCCAAAGCAATGACTGCTAAAATAAAAAAAGAGAAGAAAAGCATTCTTCTCGAAAATACCTTTCTTCCCTTTGGGGTTGAAATGTTATTTAGTTGGTTCATGATTGTCCTTATTACTATATATTTATATCTACGAACTGGAAGTTGTTGTATTCTATACTGATACATCAATAGAATTACGAACTAGCCTATTACCATTTTTGACAAGTGTTGCTTCCACTGATTCTCTTGTGACATTATCAAGAATACTTGTATCAAATTTTTGTCCCGGTTTCCAATTTGGATTAGCTGCTTTCACTGCTGCATACATAGCGGATCTATACTGTCCTTCATATTGTTCTAAAGTCCATGTACCACTTAAACGTTTATCTTTATTCACACTTAATTGATAATCTTTGAAAATATCTGAACGCTTAGTTGTATCACCATTTGAAACACCATTTTCTTGAATAAATTCTTTCTTTACATTATCAAACATTTTTTGACGATATTCCTCAGATACAATCGTGAGCTGCTGCCATGAAGTACCCTTGCCAGTAACATCCATTCCTGCCACTCCGTTTGCATTTAGCAAATCACCATCCGAATCAAATTGCTTCATCAGATTCTTAATAATGGTATCTCTTCCACCGAATGTTTCATATATAATTCTTTCTTCTGGTGACATCATGGCTTCATTTTGCATAATACCAGATAACCAGCCTTTTTCTTTCAAAGCCTTATATTGTTTGCTATTAGTATTGACACCACTATAGGCATTACCTAATCCACTAATATTCATCGACATACAAAAACCTCCTTGTAAATAAGCTAAAACTCCGTTTAAAACCAAATCATTACTATATATAGTATATCGTCATATCTCCTCCAAAGATAAATAAGACAGTTCCACAACTTCCGATTGAGATTTCACCTGTTTTAAGAGATTTAATAAATGTTATATTTTGTTATTAAACTCTCCGCAAACCATTGAAAACACTGGATTTATCGCAGGTGAGCTTTCCCTTATTGTTTCCCTTGTGTTATACGTCCCATCAGTGTTTACGAAACTTTACCTACAAGCGTACGGTCGAGCCCCTGAACTTTCATTTCAAAAGGATCCAATCGGAAATTTTTAATCTCTTCTGGAGCTTCTTCTATCATCATATCCCCAATATAACTATGAACTGGAAGAATAGCTATCAAGCTAATCCACATTGAGAAAATGGTACATCAGTACGGCTACTTCCTGTGGTGTTTTGTTGATTGGCTCTGTAATCCACTGTCTTAGGATATAATAAATACCACCTGCATAATAAAAAGTACCAAGTCTCATCGTATCATCATCAACATCAGTATAATATCCTTTATTTATCAGATTCGGATACTGCTCATTAAATCTCTCATTTAAAAACAATACAAAATCATCATCTGTCCTGTACCGAAAAAGAATTTTTAATATATCAGAATGCTCGTAAAAGTAGCAGCATGCAAGTTCCAGCCATTTCCTCGTATCACCCTTAGATGCATCTTTTTCCGCAAATGCTGCAACTTCCTGAAATATTTCATACTTAATATCATTTAATATATCGCGAGGCTCTTCATAATGACGATAAAAGGTCGCTCTATTGATACCGGACTCTATACACAACTGAGTTACTGATATTTTATTTAGATCAGTTTTGCTGAGCAAACGTAAAAGTCCCTCACGCAAAAGTCTCTTTGTCAATGCAATTCTCTGATCATCCTTCATTGCTACATTCCTCTTCATCCTTTTTTTGATTTTTATGCGACAAAACAAAGGTATCTGTTTCATATCTTCCAAAATGGTCAAAACTGGCGTTTGTGTATTTTTCTTGCCGGAGCCGGAGCAGGCATTGGAACCGGATTTGCCGGTATGAGTGCAGCTGCAGTTATTGGTCCTATGCTGGTTGCTTTTTTAGGTGTCCCAGCATATGAAGTCGTCGGAATAGGTCTGATTAGTGATGTACTGGCCAGTGCTGTCAGCGCTTACACTTACAAACTGTTTAATTTTATTCATATATTTTCCTCCATTTCCCCTCTATCTCACAAAATAAACATAGTCATCTTTTCTTTTAGCAGGTGCGTTCACCGGTGCTTGTGCATACCCAATTGCACAGTGTCCGATGCCCTCGTAGTCTCCCCGGATGCCAAGGTCTGCCAGTATTTTCTTTCCAAAGTCTGACTCAAATTCTTCTTTTGCCCGGTGAATCCAAATGCTGTTAATTCCAAGACTTTCTGCTGCATTCATCAGATTACCCATAACAAGAGAGCCGTCATACATGTATGTTGGAACCGATTTATCTGCTAGAACGATCAGAATTACAGGTGCTCCGTAAAATGGGTCTGTGTCTGTTCCCATGATCTTTGCATTTTCCGCAGACAATTTATCTCTTAATTCCTGATTTGTTACCGCAATAATAATCGGGCTTTGTCTTCCCATACCCGTTGCCGCATAGGTTCCTGCCTTTACAATCGCCTGAATATCTTCTTCCGGCACCATTTTCTCTCTGTCAAAGTTTCGGCAGCTTCTTCTTGTTTCTAACACTTTTAAAGTTTCGTTCATTTTATCATCCTCCTTTAAAATTATTTTCCTCTTTCAAAATTCTCACCCCCATGTTATACTATGTGATGAGAGTAATCCTCCGAAATGTTTTTAGCTCGATTTATTTTACGAAAGAGAAAAGGATTGCTCTTATTTTTTTTCTGATTCCAACCCCTTTTTCACCATTTTCTCAAATGACCGGGCAAATCTCTCATCATCCTCAGCCGTGCGTTTTCTCGGCCCCTTTACATGATTCTTACGGGAACCTCTTCTTGCTTTTTTGTTCAGGTGCCGCTCCATCAACATCTGGTCAATGTTGGCATCCGTATACCACTTGCCGGATTGATGAATTGCATAAGCCTTCTTACCAAGCGCCATCGCCGCCACACCATAATCCTGAGAAACAACAATGTCCCCCTTATGACACAAACTAATCAATTTATAATCCACGGCATCCGCACCGGCACCAACCACAATCACCTCACTGTAATCGGACTGCAGTACATGATTAGTGTCGCAAAGCAAGGTGACCGGAACCTTGTATTTTTCGGCAATGTTTTCCACAATAGCCACTACCGGACAAGCATCTGCATCGACAAATATGTGCATTTTTCGTTCTTCCTTTCATTTCAAATGCGTTTTAAACAAATGTTACCTTCTACTGATTTGCTATCTTTTCCGCCAGTTCCTCCAAATACTCCCAGCGTTCCATTTTCTCCATCAACTGCTCCTCTGCTTCATCTTTTTTCACAGATAACTCACGAAGTTTGACATAGTCTGTCCCATTCTCCGCCATTTCTTGATCGAGTGTTTCAATGGTCGTCTCTAATGCAGAAATATCCTCTTCGATTGTTTCATATTCACGCTGTTCCTGATAAGAAAATTTAAGTTTCTTTTCACGGTTTTTATACGCCATCCGCGCCTCTTTGTTACCGGTATGGCTCTTAGTTTTTCCGTCGAAAGAATTTTCCGTACTCGCCGGACACTTTTTCACATAATCTGTGTAACCGCCTTCGTACTGGCGAATTGCACCATTCTCTTCAAAAGCAAAAATGCGGGTTACAATACGGTCCAAAAAATACCGGTCATGTGAAACTGTGATAACAATTCCGTCAAAGTCATCCAAATAATCCTCTAAAATTGTCATCGTTTCGATATCCAAATCATTTGTCGGCTCGTCAAGAATAAGTACGTTTGGCGCCTCCATCAGCACGCGGAGAAGATTTAACCTTCGTTTTTCACCACCGGATAATTTACCAATGGCACTATACTGTTGCGAAGGCGGAAACAAAAAGCGCTCCAGCATGGCAGATGCCGAGACCAGCCCATCACTGGTGCGCACAAATTCTGCCGTGTTTTTAATATAATCAATCACCTTTTCATCCGCATCCATATAAGCAATTCCCGCGGATTCTTCCTTTTCGATTTCCTGTGTATAATAACCAATCCGAATCGTCTGTCCAACTTTAATACTGCCGGCATCCGGCTCAATCCGGCCGGCAATCATTTTCATTAATGTCGTCTTTCCGCAGCCGTTTTTCCCAACAAAACCAATCCGGTCATGTTTGAGAAATATATAAGAAAAATCACGTATCAGTGTATTCTCACCATAAGCTTTTGATAAATTTTCAATTTCGATTGTCGTTTTTCCCATACGGGATGAAATACTGCTTAACTGGAGTTTTTCATCAACTTCCGGTGCCTTTTGATTTTTCAGTGCTTCGTATCGCTGGATGTGTGCCTTCTGTTTCGTCGAACGAGCTCTGGCACCACGCGAAATCCACTCAATCTCCTTGCGCAAAATACTCTGACGTTTTCTCTCACTGGCACGCACACTTTCTTCCCGCTCTGCCTTTCGCTGCAGAAACCCCGAATATTTTTCGTCGTAACTGTATATTTTCCCTTTGTCAAGCTCTATGATTTTATTTGTCACGGAATCCAGAAAATACCTGTCATGCGTCACCATAACCAAGGCCCCACGGAACGCTTGCAGCTTATTTTCCAGCCAATCCGCCATCTCACTGTCCAAATGGTTTGTCGGCTCATCCAATATGAGCACATCACATGGAGTAATCAACACGGAAACAAGTGCAAGACGCTTTCTCTGTCCACCGGAAAGCTCTCTTGTCTTCTGTTCAAAGTCTGTAATACCAAGCCTTGTAAGCATTGCCTTAGCCGCTATCAATTCATTTTCATTGGCATGGTGATGCACCATGTTCTGAACACTCTGTAAAACCGTGTCCTCTTCCGAAAATTCCGGATTCTGAGGCAGATAATGAATCATCAGATTCGATGCCTGTATAACCTGTCCTTCATCCGGAGTCTCCAGCCCTGCCATAATTTTCAGCAAAGTCGACTTGCCGGTTCCATTGATTCCGATTACACCTACCTTATCCCCTTCATGAAGATAAAAATCGGCGTCATCAAAAAGTTTTCTTTCCGTATATGAATGTGTCAAATGTTCCAGTGATAAAATATTCAAATCAATCGTCCTTCTTCTTTGTTATGCAATTTTCCACCCTTTTTAACCACATAAAAACTATTTTTTATTTTATCATTTTTCGCCACATGTATCAACTCATTTTTTCGGATTGTTACAGCAAAATACACAGCCTGTCTGCTGCCCGATACAGTTTGCACAATCCCTGCAGTCTGACAAAATATCTTTTCTGCTAATCAGGTACACACCTGCCACACTCATTTGTGGTTTCATTTTTCCACCATCCCATGAAACTCCAATTTTTTCAGCATCCATTAATTGCAGCATTTTCTCTGATGCAGATAACTCCATTCCATAAAAACCTGCGCCAAAAGCAGGGCTGCAAAACCGTTTTTCATACACGCTGTGCTTCCGCTGCAAATACTCCCGCAGCCACTCTCTTACCACATCCAAACAAGCGATTTGAAAAATCTCCCAGTAATACTGTGTTAAAAGTGCCTTACTTTCTTCTACTTCATATTCCGGTGCATGAAATGCATACAAATAACCGATTTCAACCTGTCTCCTGTCAATGCGTGACAGCACCTGGCACTGCATCTTATCATTTCCAAAAGAAAACCAGCCATCTTCTACACATTGCCCCGAAAACGGCTGCAAAAGAATAGAAACACGGTACAAATATTTATTCCTTTCCAGAATTTCTCCAATGCTGCTAACTGCCATCCCTTTATGCTGTCTGTGTGTTCTCTTATCCATCTGCTCCCACGAAGCAATCTGTGCCATACGCTCCCAGATTTCTTCTCTTAGATTACCAATATTAAGAGAAATCATTTCATCCTGTCTCTGTAATTGCTGCATTACCTTGTCATAAGCTTCCGGACGATGTATCACCTCACACTGACTGCAGTCTTTCATTTTCTGTCCCTTCGCATTCAAAAAATAAATCGGATTTCCAATGCACTTATTTTCACGATACAACGGGCAATAGCAGAACAAACAATTAAACTCTTCCTCGTTTTCCGCCTTGTGACAGGGAAAATATTCACACTCCTTATTTTGAAAAAAACGATAACTGTTTGTCATGTGTGCACCTCCTCTCCTCTGCCCTCCATTTTACCATAACTTTTGCGAAATTACCAAAACGAATCCGGTATGATGCTTGACTAGAACCTAAAAGATACGATATAGTATAAAAGTAATGCTATTTTAACAAAAAGAGGAAGGATAAAACGAATGTGGAAAACAATCAATGATATTCTAGTTAATATTGACAATTTTGTCTGGGGTATTCCCCTTATGGTACTAATTCTTGCCGGCGGTATTTTATTAACTGTGCGTCTTGGCGTAATGCAGTTTCGAAAACTGCCGCTTGCCCTAAAATGGATGGTAAAAAACGAAGAAGGCGGCGAGGGAGAAATTTCAAGTTTTTCTGCCCTTTGTACGGCTCTAAGCGCGACGATTGGAACCGGTAATATCGTCGGTGTTGCAACTGCTGTTGGCGCAGGTGGCCCGGGTGCTCTTTTTTGGATGATTGTCGCTGCCTTTTTCGGCATGGCAACCAAATTTGCCGAAGGTCTCCTCGCTGTAAAATACCGTGTTGTCGCAAAAGACGGTCACAGCCTTGGCGGTCCATTTTATTACATAGAACAAGGTATGGGGAAAAAATGGAAATGGCTTGCTAAAATATTTGCTTTCTTTGGCGTATGTGTGGGACTTTTCGGAATTGGAACTTTCAGTCAGGTAAATGGTATTTCCAGTGCCGTTCACGGCTTTTTTGATTCAGCCAATGCACACTGCGTAAATCTGCCATTCTTAGGCGAGTATTCATGGTCCGTTGTGATTTCATCCTTGGTTTTGGCGTTTTGCGTTGCTTCCGTTTTGATTGGTGGAATCAAGCGAATTGCTAGTGTTAGCCAGGTTATCGTGCCATTTATGGCAATTATTTATTTCCTGTTTGCAGGCATTTTAATTGTTACCAATATCACTGCTGTGCCAAGTGCCATTGCTGTAATTGTAGAAGCGGCTTTCTCGCCAAGAGCAATTACCGGTGGTGTCGTCGGAAGTATGTTTGTCGCTATGCAAAAAGGTGTTGCACGTGGTATCTTCTCAAATGAAGCCGGTCTTGGTAGTGCACCAATTGCCGCAGCTGCCGCACAGACAAAAGAACCTGTCCGTCAGGGGCTTGTAAGCATGACAGGAACCTTTATTGATACCATTGTTATTTGTACACTTACCGGCTTATCCATTGTATTAACCGGTGCATGGCAGGTAAAAGGACTTGAGGGTGTCGGCGTTACGACCTATGCTTTTCAGAAAGGACTTCCGTTCCCTCCTGAAGTTTCCGCATTTGTCTTAATGCTCTGCCTTGTATTCTTTGCCTTTACAACAATTCTTGGCTGGGATTATTACAGCGAGCGCTGTTTGGAATATTTGAGTGGCGGCAATATGAAACATGTAAAAATATTCCGCTGGATTTACATTCTTGCCGTATTTATCGGTCCATATATGACCGTCAGTGCCGTGTGGACAATTGCCGATATCTTTAACGGTTTGATGGCAATTCCAAATATGATTGCTATTTTTGCCCTAAGTGGTGTCGTGGCAAAAGAAACAAGGGATTTCTTCAAACGTCATAAAGAAGGAAAAATTAAATAACGAAAACAAAAAAACTGCCATCCATATGGACGACAGTTTTTTTATTACTCCATTTTACAGAAGACTTTCATATAATTTTGTAATATCTTCTACACTTGTTTCTTTCGGATTTCCCGGACGGCACGCATCATCATAAGCCGATTGTGCGAGGAACGGAATGTCTTCTTTCTTCACGATTTCTTTCAAATCTGCCGGAATTCCAACATCCTGTGAAAGTTTTCTTACGGCATCAACAGCCGCTTTGCGATATTCTTCCTGCGACATATTTTCCGTGCCCTCAACGCCCATTGCTTTTGCAATATCACGATATTTTTCACCGGTTGCTTCTGCATTGTATTCCATAACAGTAGGCAGAATAATTGCATTTGCAATTCCGTGTGGTGTATCATATAAAGCACCAAGAGGATGTGCCATTGAGTGAACAATACCAAGTCCAACATTAGAAAAGCCCATGCCGGCAACATACTGTCCAAGTGCCATACCTTCTCTGCCCTCCGGTGTATTTTCCACTGCGCCACGCAGAGAACGTGAAATAATTTCGATTGCTTTCAAATGGAACATATCGGACAATTCCCATGCTCCTGCTGTAATATATCCTTCAATCGCATGTGTCAATGCATCCATTCCTGTTGCAGCCGTCAAGCCCTTTGGCATAGACGACATCATATCCGGATCAATAAATGCAACAACCGGAATATCATGCGGGTCTACACAAACCATTTTACGATTTTTCGCCGCATCGGTAATTACATAGTTAATCGTAACCTCGGCAGCCGTTCCCGCTGTCGTAGGTACTGCGAAAATCGGTACACTCTTATTCTTTGTATCGACCGCACCTTCAAGACTTATCACATCTTCATGCTCCGGGTTATTAATAATAATTCCAATTGCTTTTGCTGTATCCATCGAAGAACCACCGCCTATCGCAATCAAATAATCCGTTTTTGCATCCTTGAATGCCTGCACACCAGTCTGTACATTCTCAATGGTTGGATTTGGTTTAATATTTGAATATAACTCATACGCCATACCATTTTTATCCAGCACATCAAGCACCTTCTGTGTTACACCGAATTTTACCAAATCCGGATCTGAACATACAAACGCTTTCTTGAAGCCTCGGCTTCTCGTCTCTGTTGCGATCTCTGCGATTGCTCCTGCACCATGATACGATGTCTCATTCAATACAAATCTGTTTGCCATAGATTAAGTCCCCCTTTATTCTTTTGTTGAATTTGCACAAAAATATGCGAATTCATTTCGTTTTATAGTGTATATTATACTAAGTTTTCCAGAAAATTCAAGGGGCTATTTCATAATCCCTCAACTTTTTCCTGCATTCCCGATATGTCTTGCAATATTTCTCTACTTCCTGCCAAAATTCTGCCGAATGGTTCATATGACGTCTGTGCGAAAGTTCATGAATAATTACATAATCCATAAGTTCTCGTGGCATATAATACAACTGATAATTAAAATTCACATTGCCCTTTGAGCTGCAGCTCCCCCATCTTGTCTTCTGATTGCGGATGGTGATTCTGCCAACGGTGACATCCATAACTTTACTAAAATGGTTTACCCTCTCTGTAAATTCTCCCAGAATATTTTTCCACTCTACATCCGAAATTTCATCAACGGCAGG
>OCHA01001807.1_pt1 | contig 14786 bp, 12 predicted proteins | sample 1538591 | NCBI WGS metagenome assembly OCHA01 (sample SAMN04571710, study PRJEB22368) | human gut metagenome | biome: human gut; material: stool | host: Homo sapiens | place: Luxembourg | collected 2012-09-06 | reverse complement strand
CCGTTAAATATGTCTGCGATTACCCATACCGCACTTACTGTCATGTAAGGTCCGATAAATACTGCAAGTATATATACCCAACGGAATACTTTTACTTTTTTCATATTTCCATTTGTAAGATATTCCAAACAACGCTCACTATAATAATCCCATCCGAGTATCGTTGTAAAAGCAAAGAATACAAGACAGAGCATCAAGACAAATGCGGATACTTCTGCCGGGAACGGAAGACCCTGCTTAAACGCATATGTTGTCACCTGAACCCCCTCAAGTCCCTTAACTTTCCATGCTCCTGTGAGTACGATTGAAAGTCCTGTCATTGTACAGATAATTATTGTGTCAATAAATGTTCCTGTCATGCTGACAAGTCCCTGTCTTACAGGTTCGTGTGTCTGAGCTGCTGCTGCCGCTATAGGTGCACTTCCAAGTCCCGCCTCATTTGAGAATATACCACGGGCAACACCTTTTTGCATTGCAACGAGCATACTTCCCGTCACGCCGCCTGCAACTGCCTGCGGATTAAATGCAGCTTTTACAATTATCACTATGGCATCAGGAATTTTTGTTATATTGCATATGACAAGCACTACTGCAAATATAAAATAAATTATTGCCATAAAAGGAACTATTATCTGACTTACACTTGCAATTCTCTTAATTCCACCTATAAGTACGGCTCCAACGCAGAACGCAAGAATAAGTGATGCAATTACTACCGTCCATGAATATGTACCTATTCCGGGGATTGATACCGTATGTGCCTTATTTGGATCAAAAAAATTCTGAACAGCACTTGATATTCCATTCACCTGACTGAATGTTCCTATTCCAAAAAGTCCTACACAGACTCCAAAAAATGCAAATATTTTTGCAAGCCATTTGAATTTCTTACCCATTCCAAGCTCTATATAATAAAACGGCCCGCCAAGACTGTGATTGTCTTTATCTACCACACGGTATTTGACCGCCAGAAGTCCCTCTGCATACTTTGTTGCCATTCCGAACAACGCTGTTACAACCATCCAGAAAAGTGCTCCGGGTCCGCCTGCTCCAACAGCCGTTGCCACACCTACTATATTACCCGTTCCTATTGTTGCACTAAGTGCTGTGCACAATGCTGCAAAACTTGATATTTCGCCTTTTCCGCCCTCTTCATTTTTAACCATCCATTTTAATGCAAGCCCAAGTCTGCGAAGCTGCAAAAATCCAAGACGAAATGTAAGCAAAATTCCACCTGTTATTATGATTGCCATAAGTGGAACTCCCCAGACGAAATCGTCAATGTTAGCTAATATCTTATTAATACTATCCCACATGATTTTCTCCTTTTGTATATAATTTAATATTTTTACACCAAACTAAATTATACGCAAAAAGAGTGTATCAGGCAAGAATTTTTTTTACTGCCGGCTCACAAACTTAACATAAATTGACAAATTATTTGCAAAAAAGATTATTCTCAACTATTTTGCAAGCTGCTTTACAATCTGACGCTTACTTTATCAGTCTGTTGCCAAGAACTCATTTTTACCAGCTGCATCTGCCACAGTTAGTACATTTAGTGCAGTTATTCTTTGCTTTACGCCTTTGCGGTGTAAAATCAGATGCTTTCACCTCTATATCACCGCTTTCTATATCCTGTTTTTTTATCTCAGTTTTAATATTTTCCGATATAAATATAATGCTGTCTTTCGTTTTTTTTATTTTAATCGGCGTAATTTTAAATATTCCGGGATTCATGCAGCTTTCCACAGCATACGGCTCTATTACTTTTAACAGATTATTGTCTTTGTCGTATATTTCTATACGGCTATTTCCCAAATTCAGTTCATCCGGCTTTTGTATATTCATATTTTTCACTCTTTCTTAATTGACCTATCACACATACTGCTTCAGTCAATACAGCCGCCGCAACCGGCTCTATCCATATTCCTGTAACTAAAAAAAGTTTTGGCAGCACAAATAAAAAAAATGGTGTATATATTATTGCTTCTCCATAAATTATTATTGATGCTTCCTGGTGCTGTCCTTTTCCGTTCATTATCGTTATGCTTAGTCTGTTTAATCCATAGAACAACAATGATATAGCTGTTATCCTAAGTCCCTGCACAAATGGTTCATAATTTTCACTGCTTAGTGAGAAAACTTTATGAAATACGGGTGCAGCGGCAAAAAGCAAAAGCATTACTAATATTGATACAAATAACACAAGCCTTGTCACAACACCTTTTATCTGCTTTTCTTTCTTTTCCATATTTTCTTTTGCCGCACACATACTAAAAAGCGGCTGCACTCCGTCTGCTATACCGGTGAGCATATTCTGAGCCGGATATACAAGATACGATATGACCGCATAACAAGCCACCGTCCTGCTGCCTCCATACGAAAGACATTGATAGTTTGTCAGGGCAAGTACCCAGGTAGGAAGAAGTGATATTCCAAAAGAAGCTATACCACCGAAAAAAATCTTTTTTATATATCCTGACCTTTTTTCTTCCACATCTTCTCTGCTTAATGCACCTGACTTTTTTATGATCGCACCTGCTATAATGCTTGTTACCACCTGTGAAAGCACCGTTCCAAGTGCCGCTCCTCTCATTCCCATCTGAAGTACAAAAATAAATATCGTGTTAAATACAAAATTTGAACAGACACCACTTATCGTCGCTGCCATAGCCTGTATTGGCATATTAAGATTTCTGACTATCGGGACAAGTCCTGCTCCAAATATCTGTAAGAGTGCCGCTGCCGCTATTATCCTAGTATATTGTACCGCAAGCGTATACACTTCCCCCTCTGCACCGAGTATTTTCATAAGATACGGTGCTGTCATTTCAAAAAGTACACTGTATAAAATACCTGCACACGCCAAAAAGACAAAAGCATTTTTTAAAAATTCTTTTGCCTCTTTTTCATGTTTTTTTCCAAGTGCGGAAACATAATTTATCCCACATCCGACTCCTATACCTATACCGCTCGCAAGGATAAACGCTGGCACAGGCCATGCAATATTTATTGCTGCAAGTCCGTCCTCACCTATATTTCTGCCAATAAATAAACCGTCTATTATCGTGTTAAGTCCGCTTATTACCATACATACCATTGCAGGTATGCAGTTTCTAAGCACTTCTTTTTTTGTATTTTTCATCTTATTGCTTTTTCCGTTTCTATATCAAAGAAATGAATTTTTGACTCATCAAATCCAAAGTGATACTCCTCGCCTTCTCTGAAATCACCATTTCCCTCAATGCGTATTGTTACATTGCTATTAAATTTATTTTCACTCTTCATCGTATCATTCCAGTTTTTTGCAACATTTTCCTTTGAAGAAATTTTCTTATTTTCAATACTATCACTTTCGCCAGCCGTTTCCAAGTGCAAATATGAAACTGCCCCATCCGGCTCATAAACTTTTAATCTTGCTGCAAGGCTGCTCTGAAACATCTCATCATCCATACCCTTTACCTGTAAAAATATGTCTTCAGGTCTTATTCCAACATAGACTTCTTTATCAAAATATCCTCTTTTTCTCAAAAGTTCAGCATTTTTTTCTGACAGTCTGTATCTCCCAAGTCCACCGATAAAAAGCATTACATTCCTTTTTTCCTGAATGACCTCGGCTTTCCAGATATTCATCTGGGGGGTTCCTATAAACTGTGCTACAAAAAGGTTTGCCGGTTTGTTATAAAGTTCTTTTGGGGTTGATGCCTGCTGAATTTTTCCATTGTTTAATACGACTATCTTTGTTCCAAGTGTCATTGCCTCTGTCTGGTCATGCGTAACATAGACAAATGTTGCATCTGAATGTTCATAAAGTTCTTTAATCTCCATACGCATCTGAGTTCTGAGCTTTGCATCAAGATTTGACAATGGTTCATCCATAAGAAATATCTTTGGTGTTCTGATAAGTGCCTTTCCTATCGCTACTCTCTGTTTCTGACCTCCAGAAAGCTGCCCCGGTTTTCTTTTAAGAACTTCTTTGAGTCCCAGCATATTTGCGACTTTTTCAACATTTTCTTTTATTTGTCTTTTAGGTACTTTCTTTATCTTCATACTGTATGCTATATTGTCGTACACAGACATATGCGGATAAAGGGCATAATTTTGGAAAACCATTGCATAAGCAAGCATTGCACCTGTTATTATCTGTATCGCAACGACCACAACACTTACGAACAAACTATTTCCTATGTATTTAAGCATCGGCGATGCCGTAAATATGCTCACAAAATTTCCCCACTGTGCCTTTGCAGGAAATAATTTTGACACATCCATGACCTCCGCCTTTGTCTTTAATGCACTGATTATCATCCATATAAAAGGGAATACCGTAAATATACCTGCTATGACAAGAATAAACATTTTTCCGAATGTCTTTCCGATATTCCCAAAGACTTCAATGCTTTTTTCTAATGCCGGATTTCTCTCTGATGCACTGTCTTTGTCTATCTTTGTAATTGATGAAAATATCTTTTTTGTTCCAAATCCTGTATATTTATTTTCATTTACTATATTCTGCTGCATTTTTCTCTCGCTTTCTAAAGTTTCATTTATGATTTCAAATCAAATATCCCTTAAATACCTTGCAGTCAAGCGAATATTAACAATCCGCTCTGCTGCCGGCTCATTTCTTCTTCATAATTCACAATCTTTATCAATAATGAACCCATTTTTTAGAAATAATAAACTGAACTACCGACAGCAGTACCGTTATTGCTATAAGAACTATTGCTACGGCTGTCGCCTGTCCCATGTCATATTCTTCAAAACCGAGCTGATAATACATATAAAGAAGTGTTCTTGTCGAACCTGACGGACCTCCCTGCGTAAGTATCTGAATCTGGTCATAAGCCTGCAATGAATTTACCATTGTCACTATCAGCAAAAAGAATGTTGTCGGTGATATACAGGGAAGTGTCACATCTTTGAAACGCTGCCATGCGTTAGCACCATCAAGTCCATTTGCTTCGTAAAGCTCAGCCGGTACTTTTTCAAGTGCCGAGAGATAAAATATCATTGCATAACCGAGACTTTTCCACACCGTTACTACTATTACCGATAAAAGAGCCGTATCTGAACTATTTATCCATTGCAATGCAGGAAGATGAAAAAATTTTAATACCGCATTTGCAAGTCCGCTGTCGGGATTGAATATCCATGTCCACACGATAGACACCGCAACAGTCGGAGTTATCCACGGCGAAAAAAGAATGAATTTGAAAAATCCGCTTCCCCTGAATGTTTTTCTAAGAAGAAGTGCAAGAAAAAGTCCGCCGGCTATCGTTGGAAATAATGTTCCGATACTAAACCAAACAGTTGTACCTAATGCTTCATAAAATCTGCTGTCCTTAAACAGCTTTATAAAGTTATCTAAAAATACGAAGTTATATGTAGGCGACATATAGTCCCAATCAGTAAAACTTATGTATAATGATTTTAATATCGGATAAATCCAAAACACCATCAAAGGTATAAATGCCGGAAGTACAAAAAGCCACACACTTCCTATTTTTTTTAATTTACTATTACCAAACATTTTTAATTCCCCATTTCTTTATTTTATTGACCTCGCCATAGCTGCACCGCTTCACCGAATGTCTTTAGTTTTGATTTTTTTCTTCCGTGAAATATCGGATTTACATAGCCTAAGAAACCGTAATCTTTCGACAATACCTCAAATCTTTTCCATTCCCATTCAATGGTGTGCCAGTTTGTCACAACATCTGCCATATATGTCCGTTCGTCCCTCTTTTCAAGCCAGACCTCTCTTTTTACTCCGTTTTCAATCAGATATAATTCAGGAATAATATTTTTTCCGTATGTTTCTTCATTTATTTTTATTGTCACACTCGCAACAATGTCATTTTCAAATTCAGAATCGCCTGTTATCTCCATCCTGTCACCGGGAAGATATTTCTTATTCTCAAAAAGAAAATAAACTTCCATTGTTATATATCTGGCAACTATGACATGACCTTTTGAAACCGCTTTCAACAGTTTAGAAGGCGTCATTCCATCCATATATACCAATGTTGCAGGGTCTCCCGGTACACTCGGCTCATCTGCCCCCTCGTACCTTTCGTCTATAAGGTTGTGCGAATCACTTCCCCCAAGTCCGAAAACCCTAAATCCCTGCTGCCACAAAAAATCTATAAATGATATAGCATCTTCATTTGCTTTTTTTGCATATTCATATGTCGGGTCATTTATTATCTCCATCAATCTTAAATTTTTCAATTTAAGTTCAAAATATGTCCATTTCCATATATGCAGGAATGGATGGTTTATACTCCAAAGCCATTCCTTTTCATCTGCTTCCCTGATGGTGTACTCTACTTCCTCACTTATCCTGTCCTCACCATCATGTTTTAAAATGTGTGTAAGTCTGCCCGGCATCCCAAGACAACCAAATATATTAAAATGCCCCAGACTTGTCGTAATCTCAACCCCCGGTACGACCATCACTTTTGCTTCTGGCCATCCGGTGTGCAAAACATTGTGTTCGGTCGGGATATAAAAATCCATTCCCATTTGTTCTGCCTTTTTCATCGCACTTCTCGTTGTCTCCTTTCCATCAGACAATCTCGTGTGTGTATGAAAATCACCTTTATACCATCTGCTCTCGTCAGAATAATTCTCATCAAAATCAAATTCTTTGTTCCCAACCCAGTCCTGTTCTCCCACTGGCTCTTTCACTGAAGAAATGTCATCAGAAATAGTAACTTTAACATTAAAACTGTCTTTACCAAGACGCTGCATAACATATTCCCTAAATGCACATATTATAAACTTCCATCTGCCTATAGGAATATCTCCTGCCGTCCCACCTGCTGTCGTATGCATCCCATCATTTCCTATTATGAGCGTTCTTGGACCATACCCGATTTCCCTGAACATTCTAAACTTTCCATTACTATCCTTTACAATTATATAGCAAAGCAATGCATACTCTTTTGGTATATTTATCTTTATATTCATAATCTTTATTGGAGAACTGACATCCACTGTTTTTTCCTGCCATGTACTCCCGCCATTTTCAATATGATATATTAAAGTTTCCATGTGTAATCCTCACTTTTTATTATTTTTAATTTCGTTGCTATATCACACACTTGCAATGCATACTGTCTAATTATCCCTTTATCAGATTATTTCAGCATTTTTATTACTGTTTACATATGCTGTGACAATTAAAACCAATTTTTTCTCTGACAAGGTTAATAATAGCAACCTTATGTAAAATCCATAACCATGCAATAGACAAATTTTTGTAAAACAATGTAAAATTCTTGTAACACTGGAGTGTGTTACAAAAAAAAGCAAATTTGTGATATAATTACTCCAAAATCCAGATGCTTTGCATCTGTCGCACTTCATGCTATATGATTTTGTCGTTCACAAATTTGGTACAAGAGAACAAGCTCTCTTGCCTTGCAAATTTGTGATATAATTATTCCAAAATCCGCACTAAAATAGGAGGACTACTATGGAAAATAATAAGAAATATCTTAAACTGCTCGCCCAAAAATATCCGACGAAACAAGCTGTGAGCAGCGAAATAATAAATTTAAGTGCTATTTGCAACCTGCCAAAAGGAACAGAACATTTTATGAGCGATATTCATGGCGAATATGAAGCATTCTGTCATATTTTAAATAACTGCTCAGGTGTCATTCATGAAAAGGTTGACCTTTTATTCCGTGATATACTCAGCAATGTCGAAAGACAGGAAATCTGCACGCTGATATATTATCCAAAAGAAAAACTTGAAATGCTCCACAAGGAATGTGAACTCCCTGAAGAATGGTACCGCATGATGCTTGGAAATCTTATTGAGGTTGCAAAACTCCTCTCATCAAAATACACCCGCTCTAAGGTAAGAAAAGCGATGCCAAAGGAATTTGCCTATATTATTGATGAGCTTTTGCATGTACAGAAAGATGAGGATGACAATCAGGTTCGTTATCACAAAGTTATCCTTGATACTATATTAAATATTGATAACGGTGATGAATTTATCATCGCACTTGCAAATCTGATAAAACGGCTTGCCGTAGACCATCTCCACATTGTCGGTGACATCTTTGACAGAGGTCCTTGTGCCGATATGATACTCGACCTTCTTATGGAGCATCATTCCCTCGATATCGAATGGGGTAACCACGACATTCTCTGGATGGGTGCGGCTTGCGGAAACAAAGCATCTATAGCAAATGTCATACGAAACAATCTAAAATATGATAATACAAGAATACTTGAAAACGGTTATGGTATAAGTCTTAGAAACCTTGCTCTTTTCGGAGAAAAAACATATAAAGATAAAGAACCGATGGACGCGGCACTCAAAGCCATCTCAGTCATCTTATTTAAACTCGAGGAACAGATAATATGCCGCCATCCTGAGTATGAGATGAATGAAAGACAGCTTCTTTCAAAAATAAATTTTAATGATTTTACTATAAAAGCTGCTGTTTCTGATATAAACAACAAAAGCACTATAATTACTGACACTGATACCGTTTCAAACAGTCCTTGTAACTCCGACTGCAATCTGACTGAATTACTTTATAAATTATCAGATACCGACCTGCCTACAATAGATCCTGATAACCCACTCGCACTTACTGAGCAGGAAAACGCCATTATGGACGAATTGCAAGCCGCCTTTATCGGAAGTAACCGTCTGCAGAAGCATATAAAATTTTTATACGAAAAAGGCAGTATGTATAAGATTTTTAATAATAATCTTCTCTATCATGGCTGCGTTCCTCTCGATGAATCCGGAAACTTTGACGGTATCACGCTTGACGGAATAGTATATCAGGGCAAAAAATATCTTGATTACGCTGATAAAATGGCAAGACTTGCTTATCTTGACAATGAAAATGAAAATGCTCTCGATTTTATGTGGTTCTTATGGGCAGGTCACAAGTCACCACTCTGCGGCCGTGTCATAAAGACCTTTGAGAGAAGTATGATAAATGACGAAAGTACATGGCATGAACCCACAAACCCTTACTACAGATTTTATCATACTGAAAAGACCTGCAATATGATACTTCACGAATTTGGTCTTTTCTCACCAGAATCACATATCATAAACGGTCACACTCCTGTAAAGACAATAGAAGGAGAATCACCGATAAGAGCAAACGGCAGACTTCTTGTAATAGACGGAGGATTCAGTAAGGCATACCATGAAACCACCGGAATCGCCGGATACACACTTATATTTAATTCACATGGAATGAGGATCAAAGCACATCACCCATTTGAAAGCGTATATAAAGCACTGAGAGATAACAAAGATATTGACTCCGAATCAGAAATAGTCTATACAGCCAATCCTAGAATACTTGTTAAAGATACCGAAAACGGTAAAAAGATACAGGACGAGATTTCAGACCTTAAGATGCTGCTTAACAGTGACGCCGTAAACTAATAACAATATCGGGCAGATATTCAAAATATTCTCTGCTGCTTACCTATAACACTGTTTGAAGTAACTTCCTTGATACTGTTAAACTACTATCAATAAAAAGGAGCAAAAACAGCGTTTTGCTCCTGGCATCACACTACTTTACGAGCATTTTCCTATACTTAAAAAAAGACTGTTGCACTAAAATTTGATGCTACAGCCTTTTTTATTTTTTAATTTTCTCACTACTTATACTACAACATTTTTATTTAAAGACTCTGCTGATATTCTCCTAGCAATTTCCTTTACATACTCTTCCGACTGTCTTTAAAAAATTTATTGTTTTGTGTACTCTTTAAAATATTTTTCAATTTCATCCTTATTCAGTTTATATTTTGTTCTTATTTGATTCTTTATTTCACTTTCAGACATTCCTAAATCCTTTAGTATTCCTATTGCACCAAAAATTCTTCCCTTTTTTTCACCACGTGCCTCTCCACGTGCCTCGCCTGCTTCTTCGCCCTTCCTGTACTGTTCTTCTCTCTCAAGCCTCATGTGTTCTTCTTCGTCATATTCAAATATTGTCATCGAGATCACCTCCGCCTTATTTTTCACGAAAAATTCTTTTAATATTCCCTCTTCTATGCACTCATCCACTGATTTTTTGACTGCTTCTTCATATGTCATGCCTTGTCTGTGATATTTTCTGGTTTATTTGCACAATTCACCTTTGTCAAACTTACTTTTTCCCAATAATCTTTCCTATTATAACCGCTATCACAATAGTAACAGCCATATCAGGCAATGTATTTCCTACAGGTATATCAACAGTCATAAGATAACGGTAAAGTACAAATCCTATCACCCATATAACTGCATTTATCATATCAACTTTCTTACTGCTCTTATCTGCTTTTAAGATAAAGTAATCTGCTATCTGTATAGCTATCATTGGTGCGAACACCGAACCGATAAGGTACATGAAGTCTGTTATATCATCCATAGGGAATAATATTGCTGCCACTGTTCCTATTACGGTTACTGCTATTGTCACATATTTTCCGTTTAATTTTGATAAAATAGTTTCACTTGATATTCCGGCTGAATATGCATCAAGGAATGTTGTTGTTACTGTTGAAAATACCACTATCAAAAGTCCGATAATTCCAAGTCCTGCTTTTACCATTATCTGTGCAACATCACTTTCTCCCGTAAATATAGCTGCACCCATTCCTATAATATACATCCAGCAGCTTACGATTCCATAAACTATCGTGCTTACAAGTGTTGCCTTTACAGGCTCTTTTGCTTCTCTTGTATAATCACTTATAAGTGGAAGCCATGACAACGGCATAGCTACCGCAAGCTCTACTGCTGCTCCAAAGCTCATGCTGTCGCCTGATACTTTTACTCCTGATGTATCGCTAAAGAATATAACCTTACACATTATTATAGTAAGAATAAATAATGCAGCCATTGCAACAGTATTTATTTTTCCAAGATTTGTTATTCCAATCACAACCCAGAGAATAATAAGAGCACCGATTACAAGACACCACACCCAGTTTCCTGTATTAAATATTCCATTTGCTGCAAGTGCTCCATCATAGATCATAATAGAAGTCCATCCCACAAGCTGAAGCACATTTAAAAATGCAAAAAATTTGCTTCCATCCGCACCAAAACTCATAGTAACAGTATCCATTGCACTTTTTCTTTCTTTTCCACCTATGATTCCTGCACAAAAAAGCATAAGGCAACCTATAATATGACCGATTATAATAGCAAGTATTCCTTTGCCAAAACCGAGCGATGCAAACGATGTTCCCGTAAGTATCTCGGCTATCGAAAGTCCGGCTCCAAACCATATAAGTCCGTTTTCAAATAATGATGTTCTTCCCTTGTTTTCCATTTAATTTCTCTTTCTTACTTCTTATTATTTCTTTTCTTCTTATCTTATATAAATATTTGTGAAACTCCCAATAAACTATATTTTGTTTTTGCAACTTTACATATCATAAACAAGGAGCTTATGACATTTAATATAGTATAAACTCTTTCAAATATAACAGATTGCTCCATTGCTACGCAATTTTGACCCTTATTTCATAAATTCATTGTCACACGCAAATGCGTGGTTCATAGGTCCGCTTCCCTTTCCAAGATCAAGCATTGCCGCAAGTGCTCCTGATATATAATCCTTTGCCCTGAGTACCGCCTTATCAAGTTCATATCCTTTTGCAAGATTTGATGCTATGGCACTTGACAAAGTACATCCGGTTCCATGAGTATTAGGATTGTCTATCCTCTTTCCCGTAAACCACTTGTAATCACCATTTCTATATAAAAGGTCATTTGCATCATTTATCTGATGACCGCCTTTCATAAGCACTGCACAGTCAAATTTTTCACTTATAAACTTTGCCGCTTCTACCATGTCATTTTCATTCTCAATCTTCATTCCTGATAAAACTTCACCCTCAGGTATGTTTGGTGTGAGAACTGTTGCTATAGGAAGCAGTTTTTTCTTTAATGTACTTATCGCATCATCAGTTATGAGTTTTGCACCGCTTGTCGCAACCATAACGGGGTCAACAACTATATTTTTTGCCTTATACTCTATGAGTTTATCTGCGATTTTTTCTATAAGTCCGCTTGCCGATACCATTCCTATCTTTACCGCATCAGGGTAAATGTCCGTGAATATCTCGTCAATCTGCTCTCCTAAAAATTCAGGTGTCACATCCATGATAGCAGTCACACCCGTAGTATTCTGTGCCGTAAGTGCAGTTATCGCACTCATCGCATATACTCCGTTGCTTATCATTGTTTTTATATCAGCCTGAATTCCTGCTCCACCGCTTGAATCACTTCCTGCTATTGTTAATGCTGTTTTCAAATTTATGTCCTCCTTTTTTTTATTTATGTACTCTCGGTATCTGCGAAACTATCACCAATCTGCCTGAGTCAAACGGATATTGACAATCCGTTCCACTGCCTGCTCGTAACACTATTAACTGCTATCGCAGAATATCAGTTTCGCAATTTCCTATAATCGTGCTACATCATATAAAAAGCCACAAAAAAAGAATATACATAACTACCATGCATATTCTCAACATAAATCATTGCAAATCTATACCGACAACTTCCTACGCTGGCATTATCCATCAGGTTATAAGGGTTAAGATACGCAATCTACTCTCAGCCTGTTTCACGCACAAGCTCCCCCGCATCGGCTATTATACATTAAGTTTATAATTAGTGCAAGTTGTTTACAGTATTTTTATGGCTGAACTGTTAATCTTCATCAAACTATGGTATAATTATTTTAGAAAGAAATTTTTCAAAGTTATAATCTGAAAACAGACCAATAGGTCAAAATGAAAAGGAGGGATTTCTATGGATATTGCAGCACTCTCTATGGGCATATCACAGGCAGATGTAATAAATAATGTTGAAACCGCAGTTCTTGCAAAAAGTCTAGATACAATGAAAGAAAGTGGAGCCGGTCTTATCGACATGATGAATCGTTCTGCTATGGAAAGGTCTGTCAATCCGGAACTCGGTGCAAATATTGATATTACGATATAAAACTGTTTTCTAAAAATTAACCCCCATCTATGTTGTGAATATTGTCATTATACAGATGGGGTAGTTTTTAATTATCTAACAATAATATGTCGCATCACCGAAAAAATCAATCCACTTTTTTATAACATCTTCGCTTCTAGCTTCTATAATCCTCATTATATTACGCAATACTCTTGATTGAATTCCTGAGTTATTATTTGCCAACAAACATTTTCCCGTTGATGTAATCCATACTTTAGTGGCATTTTCAACCGGTCTTCCCTCGGATATGTGCACATGAACAGGTTCATTAGGTTTACCTTCATTTGCCCAAAAATACACCCAATAAGAACCTATTTTAAAAACCTGAGGCATTCATAAATCCTCCCTCTTTTGAAAACTCTATTATTAAATGAGCTGTTGACCTTATAATATCAGTAAAATGCTCAACTTCTTCTTTAGAATATCCATTATTTTCTATCTCATAAGAAGGTAAATAACATATCATATTATGAAATCCATCTTTTTCATCCGGAGTTTCAATATATACTTTAACTCTGCCATCATCTAACTGCTCAGAATGAACAATCTCAGTTCCATCTTCAAGTGTCATAAATGGGTACATCATATTTCCACACTCCTTTTACTAAAAAACTTACAACTCCATCATATTTTATCGTTCAAAAGCTGTCAACACCTAATTTTACATCTATATACAATAATCACTCCATCCACCCTCATCAGTCCCTACACAACTGTTTCGTACCATAAGTTTTCCCTCAAGCTCTGTCCTGACAACACTTTTATGTCCTCCACGCATACGGTCAACTAAAAGATATAATGCAAACTTCCCCATCTCCTCTTTAGGAAGTCTTACTGTTGTAAGCATAGGTCTTGTATATTGTGCTTCTTCTATATCATCACTTGCTATTATAGATGGAATATAATACCTGTTTTTATTTGTTTCAAGGAATTTTAACATCCCGATAGCCGTTATATCGTTTGCACAATATATTCCTGTCGGTCTGTCCTCCGACTGCATAAATTTCTGCATTGCCGCAAACCCCTCCGCTTCTGTCTGCCCGGTCTGTACTATATAATCTGCCTCCGGGTCGATGTCATGTCTGTGCAATGCCTCAAGATACCCACGATACCTCGCTTCATTGTAGCAGTCACCAACATAACCTATACTTGTATGCCCTAGTGATATAAGATATTCTACTGCCATCATGGCAACTTTCTTTCCGTCACACAAAACCTCATCAACCTCATAATTTGTTGAATTACGGTTTACCGAAACGACATTTTTAAATTTGTTATTGAGTTTTTTCAATGCGTCTTTATTACATTTACCAATGATTATAAGACCGTCACATTTCTGCTCAAGCTCATCATACATTTTATCTACCAGCAGATTCAGATCCTCATGGCGGCATTTTTTATCATTTGAAAAAACAGGCATATACCAGACCTTTGTCAATATTGCAACCTGTTTATGTATCTCACTTTCTATCACCCGCAGCAGTTCATTAAAAAACGGATCTGCCGTTGCCTTTTCCATTCGTGTCATAAGAACACTGACATAATAGACTTTTTCTTCCTTCTCCTTAACTCCCATCTTTAGATTTCTTGCAGCAGTATTTGGGGTGTAATTAAGCTCTATCGCAATCTTCCAGATTTTGTCACGAAGCTTGGGAGATGAACATTTATAATTTGGATTGTTGAGCACGCGTGAAACAGTCGAAGCCGATACACCTGCTCTCTCTGCTATTTTCTTGATTGACATGATTTTTTC
>OCHA01001799.1_pt1 | contig 14853 bp, 12 predicted proteins | sample 1538591 | NCBI WGS metagenome assembly OCHA01 (sample SAMN04571710, study PRJEB22368) | human gut metagenome | biome: human gut; material: stool | host: Homo sapiens | place: Luxembourg | collected 2012-09-06 | reverse complement strand
TTAACCGAAGGGTCGTTGGTTCGAACCCAACTCGGGGAGTTAAAGACAGAAATCGGTTTGATTTCTGTCTTTTTTCAATATTTAAATATAAAAGCACAAGCCTTCTGCTTATTAAAAAGGGCGGTTTGTGCTTTTTGTAATACATTATTTCTGTAATTGAATCTTATTATTGTCAACCCGATATTCATACTCTGCGCAGGAATATCCTTTCTTAAAACACCATGAATTTGCAAACAGAACAATATGATAAGTCGTATCACCGGAAAGTTTATTAACAGCCCGGTGCTTTTTTATAATTTCTTTGCAGTACTGATCCGGTCGAAAGACAATGAAACGATTCGTTACTATATATAGTTCAATTTCTAGCGTATTATCATTGGTATAGACCGTAGAATGCATGACAGAATAAGGTCTGGTTTGAATAAAGGAGAAAAAGAATGCAATGATCAATAATATAGCTAGGATTCGGATAGTTCTTTTTTTCAAGGCAAACCTCCTAAATGGTAATTTCTTACAGTGTATATAAATACATCTATATAAATACAGTGTAAGTTATCACATCTATTTTTTCAACCGAAATCTTAGTATACTTCAGTTATAGGATGGTACGAAAGATGAGTAGAATTAAGATTGAACTGGAAAAGGTATTAAAAGAGAGGAAGATCAGCAAGAACCAGTTATGCTATGCATGTAAGCTGCAGCATACACAGTTAAACAATTACTGTAAGAATAAAGTGGTAAGAGTTGATCTGGCTACAATCGCAAAGATCTGCGATTATGTGGGATGCAGTATTGCGGATATACTGGTGCTGGAGAAGGATGAAGAACCGGAAAAAGAGATAGCGGAAGAGTAGAAGAATAATTAAGACACAGATATGCCCTTTCTGAGAAGTTTGGCTAATGAGAAAAGCCAGGCTCTTGGAAAGGGCATTATTTTATGTGTAGGGAATTGAAATATGATATAATATGTATCAGATAATTCCCAGATTATTATTGCATTTTGTGGAAGAACGGAACGATACCGGAGCAAATGATGAGGAGGAATGAATGGTGGAAAGCAGAGAACAAGTTCAGGAAAATAATATGTTAGACAATGAAAAATTAAAAAAGACAGTCTCTCGCATTTTAGAAAATAAAAGAAACAAATATATATTTTATGAACAGCAGGAAGACGTAATCAAATTAATTAACTTTGTAAATAATATTCAATATGAAAATACCAAAGTTCCTTATAATATTTTAATAATCACGGACAATACAGAAAAAAGCGAAGAATTTTGTGAAAATATTGATCTTGTGGCTGAGGAACTGAATGTATTTGAAAAACAAATGGTAAGCTGTAGCATAAAAGACTGGTATTCATTAAAAAAATCATTTAAGGATATGGAACGTTTTTATAGTTGCCTGGTTATTAAAGATGTCAAAGAAGCTGATTTGACAGATGAAAACTGGGAACGTCTGGTAGAGATGATGCGTATGGATAATACTCCTTCATTGATTAAAATAATGAGTATGACAGAATCTGCGGCGAAATTACTAAAGGAAAATTATGAAGATATTTATTATCGCTATTTTGCCAATGATTATCATATTGTAATGAATGAACATGAGGTGGAAAGCTCAATTATCTATCAGGAATTTTTCCACAGATTGGAAAGCGAAGGATATCAGGTGCAGCAAGAGTTTGAAACGGGTATGAAAGATTACATAAAGACTGTTTATAAGAAAGCTGTTGAAAGAGAAATGGCATTTGTAAATGATCTTTATAACAGAGTTGTCCGGTCTGCATTAAGCCGGGAAATGATATCAAAACAGATTGATAAAGAATGTATTCCTTTTTATGTAAAAAATGAAATAAAAGAAGAGAAGAAAGAATATCCGCTGTCAAGAAAGATATCAAGAAATGACAAAAAAGAAGAAAATGTCTTATTCTTTTATTTAAGTGTATTAGGGCGAAGTATAATGAGTAAATATCAGGGCAGATGTGGAGAAAAAGTTGTAAATTATACGGGAATCTCTCAACTGGAAGCAGGAACAAAACATACACTTTACAATCTTGCTTTAGAAGGAAAAAAACTGGATCGTATCGTTATAGTAGAATCCCAAAAAACAAGACTTGATGATCGTAAGGAATTTGCAGAAACATTTTGGGATAATCCAGAAGAAATGAAAAAATATAAAACATCGTCCATATGTTTTTATAAGCAAAGAATTAAAGATTATCTGCGAAGAAAAGAGTCAAAAGAAATCTTTAAAAATATAGAAGGAACATTTTATGAAGAGAATAAAGAATTTGAAATGCCGTTTGTTGATACAATTGAGTATGCAGAAGAAGAAATAGAAACGCTGTTTTATGATATTCCAACTTATACTGCCGGCGAGAAGGAAGATAAAAGTGACGAAGAAAATGATATAGAATATTATGAAGACCAAAGTCTTGAACTATTTGCAGAGATTATAAAGGGAATACAAGGAGTTGATAATAAACCAGTCAATTTATATGTAGATATGCAAGGAGGATTCCGAAGTGCAGTGTCGCAGGTGGATGCGGTATTGGAACTTTTGAAAGACAGAAATGTAGATATCAAAGGAAGATATGCAATAAATGGATTTAGTGGAGACGGAAAAGCCATATATAATGTGCGTTCGGTTGACGGAGAGTATAAGGCCTATGAGCTGGTATCTGCAATGACAGAATTTAAGAGATATGGACGAGGAGAAGGATTGACAGAGTTTTTTAAAAAAGATAATGAACCTGAAACGTTGCAGATTACGGGAGTAATCAGAAAAATATCTGATGCGATTGCATTGTGTAATGTAGAAGAATTTCAAAAACAAATAAATAAACTGAAAGAGATAAATGCAAAACCAGAAATAAAAAAACAGTTAGAACAAAAAAATTCACAAATATCAATTGTATTTCAGGATATTATTGAAGATTACAAATCTCTTCTTCGGAAAGAAAGTACAACATTTGATATTGTAAAATGGTGCGTAAAAAAATCATTTTATCAACAGGCTATTACGCTTATAGAAAGTCTTATGCCGAAAATGCTGGTAGAGTGCGGGTTCTTACATTATGATCCAAATGATTATATACAAGTAAAAGATAGCAAGACGGGGAAAAATGAGGAAGTGAAAATATCTGATGTGTGTGAACAGATAAAAGAAGAAAAACATCAATTATGGAAGGATAATATGAATTATCTTTTTGAAAGATGGATGGCATGTAACTATAAAAATAAAGCATATTTTGAGGTATCGGAGCTAGAAATTGCAGGTATAGATAAGAATTCGGATTTTAAAAAGAAAGCAAATCAGTTCCAAAGATGTAAAATAGTAAAATCAAATGAATTTGCGTATGCAGAATATACAAAGAACTTGAAAGAAGACATGGATTCAAAACTTTTTTATATGTTTGCAGCGCTATCAAGAATATTAAAAGAAGTAAGAAATAAAATCAATCATGCAGCATCTGGAGAATCATATGAAAAAGTCAGAGGCATGCTGGAAACATATTTGTCACTAGGTGAATATTTGAAATTGAATGAAAAATGGGCTGAAAACCATAAGAATACAGGAGAAAAAAGGCAAGTTAAAACTGTTAAAAAAATTAGTAGTCCGGAGAATGTAAAGAAAATAGAAAAGTTAACTCCGGGAAAAATTGTTCAATTTAAAATAAAAGAACGTGGTGGGAATACAAAACGTAACCTTCGGGGAGAAGTCAATGGCATTTATAAGGGGATAATAGAAAAAAATTATTTGAAAGATTTTAGTAATAATGAATTAGATGAAATGTGTGGAAAAACAGTAGAAGCTCAAATTGTAAGAATAAATGGTGAAGTATACATATTAAGCTATAAACCGGAGACAAGTTTTGGAGCTTCATTAAAAGACATACTTCCAAAATTGTAAGAAGAAAAATATAAAAATTCAGAGGTTGATATTATTATGTGTTTTATAAATTTTTCAAATCATTCTTCGGATTCATGGAGTGAATGTCAAAAGACAGAAGCATTAAAATGGGGGAAAATAGTGGATGTACGATTTCCAGTTGTGAATCCGGAAGCATCAAAGCAGGAAATAATAGAAATGGCGGAAAAATGTACAGAGAAGATATTAAATTATTATCCGGCGGCAGTTATGTGCCAGGGCGAATTTACGTTATCCTATCATGTTATAAGTCTTTTGAAAAAAAGGGGAATTCCTGTATTGTCGGCTTGCAGCAGCCGGAATGTTGTAGAAGAAAAAAATAAAGATGGAACTGTTTATAAAAATTCCGTTTTTAAATTTGTACAGTTCAGGGAATATTAGAAGTTATGAATGCGTTCAGGCATAGTCTGCACATAGCATGTGTGGACTATGCCTGAAGTGTTATTCATATAAAGTTAAAGCATTTTTGTAAGTATTTTGAAATCTGGTTCTTAAATCTTTGGGACGGATAATCTCGGCTTCTGGTCCGAAAGAAAAGAAGTAATTAAAGATTTGTTGTGGTGTGCAATTAAATATGTAATTCCCATTACTGGTGATGGATTGTATTTCGGGGCGGGAATAAAGTCTAGATTGATAAGATTTTTTCCCTTTCGGTGTTAATTTTATTTCAATCTGTTCAGATTTGCCGACAAGGTAAGCGGCAGAATGTTTAGCTAAAATATTCTCTATCTTTTTAGAATCTTTTGGGTGCGGAATAAATTCTTTAAGTACAGTAGGTTTGGTGAGGCGTGCCATAGAAAAGGAAGCAAGGATTTTGTCTTTTATACTTTCTTCTGGTTTTCTGGAATAACATACTAAATAGGATTGTGTATGAAAAGGGTCTGCTACTATTTTGTAGGGATATACATAAAATAACTGTGGTTTTCCGTTATATTCCGTTTTGATTTTTAGAATTGTATGGTTTTTACAAGCGGAAGTAACAATATCATAAATTTCTTTTTTATAAATACGTTCGCGTTCTATGAAAGTCAGGGAACAGTATTCTTCTATTACCGAGCGGATATAAAGTCCCGGGCGTTTATAATATTCATTTTCAAGACAGTCTTTTATTAAATAGTTATAATTTTCAATATCAATATGATAAATCCTACTGTTGCTTTCCGACGAGTTATAGTTTGTCATGATTTCATCCAACAGTTGTTGCCTTTGTGTTTGTATTAACAGGTCTATGACGGTTGACATAATCTTTTTATCGTTAAAATGTTTTTCAGTAAATAGACGGTCCAGGTCTTCTTTTTTCTTATCCAGATAGTTATTGATGGATGATTTTGCTTCCCCGCGATAATTTCTGAAAACGGTATTAATAAATGTAGTAGGTTTCTTTATATGGAATACATCCATGTCTTCTGCCATTACCATTCTTGCTCTTTCGCTAAGGGCAATTCGAACTTTGTGTTCTGCATTGATTAATGGGAGTCCGTCTTCATCATTGAATCCCATAAAATCCCTCCTTGTTAAATATGTTACTTAAAAGGTAACACAAAATATGCAAATATACAATAAATATGGAAAAATACGGAACAAATAATAATTATAAATGTTCATTGGAATGCGGAGTATAAAAAGAGTATAATGTAAATAAATACAGACGAACAAAAATATAAGAATATCACACGAAAGATACTATGTGTGAAGAAAATACACCAGATAAAGGAGGACACTATGAGAGCGGAATTATGCGATAAGGAAGTTCTGGCAATGTACGATGTTAGGGGAATTCAAAGCTACATATTCAAAAGCAATGTTGCAAAAGAGATTATCGGAGCTTCCAGACTTGTTGAGAAGATTATAACAGAGGGGCTGCAGTCTTATATAGAGACATTGGAAGTAACAGAACAGGTAAAATATATGAAAGACTGGGAAACAGATGATGTAGAAGCGTTTCTGAAAGATACATCGGTTAAGATGCAGGTCATGTTTGTAGGAGGAGGAAATGCTTATGTATTGTTTCGAAGTGGAACAATATGTCAGAATGTGAATCGCTATTTTTCCAAATATGTATTGGAAAAGACGTATTCGCTGAATCTGGCAATTGCCGTGATTGAAAAGACTGCTTCTTATAAAAATGATTATGAGAAGATCAATGAAGAGATGAGACGTATCAAGGCATATATGCCGTTGACACAGCCGATGGGAGCACTGCCTTTTATGGCAGCTGATTCCATTACGGGATATCCGCTGACATACCAGGAAAATGGGAAATATTATTGTACAGAAGCAAAGTTAAAAAGAGCATCATTTCCAAAAGACGAGGATGAAAAAGTCTTTGATAAGATGGTTACGGAAAAGGGTGATAACAGTACACTTGCGGTCTGCCATATTGATGGAAACAGCATAGGAAAGCGGATTAAGAATAAGATGGAACGGATTGACGCTTATCCAAGTGCGATACGAACGATGAGAGAATTTTCGATGGAAATTGCAGATGTGTTTGGAATAACATTTAAAAATATGACAACATATATGGAACAGTTATCACCGAGAGTGAAAAAGAATGTAAAAAATAGATTGTATCGTAAGATCATTGTAGCGGGAGACGATATTACATTCGTATGTAATGCGAAGCTTGCAATTCCGGCAGTGAAATATTTCTTGGCACATTTAGGGGAGAAAGGTGATTATAGTGCCTGCGGGGGAATTGCGTACTTCAACAGCCATTTTCCTTTTTCAGATGCATATCAGGTAGCAGAAGCATGCTGTGACAATGCCAAGAAACGGGCAAAAATGGCTGAAAACAAGGGAAAAGACGGAAGAATAGGCAACTTTTTTGATTTTCAGATCTGTACAAATGTAAGAGCAGCAAGTCTGGATACATACAGAGACAAACATTATCTGTCAGATCAGGGATATATTATCGCAAGACCATATTATGTTTCGGAAAAAGAGGACGAAACAGGACTGAATAAAAAGAATGAAAAATATGATGTAAAACGCTTGGAGTTCTGGTCCGGTGTATTTGCCGGAATGCCGAGAAGTAAGGCAAAAGATTTGAGAAATGTAATTCCTATGGGAAGAAATGAAATTCAGAAAAGCATGTCATTTCTGACGTCCAGAGGATATCAGATCTTTGAGGAACACCAGAATGAATATCAGATCTGGTATGATGCATTGGAAATCATGGACTTATTCATAGGAGGAGAGATTGAGAATGAAGATAAGAATTAAATTATTAAGTGATCTGTGCACTTGCTCCGGTGAAACTTATAATAGTATTGTTGATATGGATGTAGTCTATGATGAGTATGGAATTCCTTATATTCCGGCAAAACGAATCAAAGGATGTATCCGGGAAGCAGCACTTGAGATGGTGGAACTGGGAATTATCCGGGATGACCAATATGAAAAAATATTTGGAAAAGAAGGACATCAAAGTGCAAAAGTGTCCATTTCGAATGCGTATATGAAAGATTACGCATCCACAGTATCTGCGCTAAAGCAGTGTAAAGCAAAGGGGCTGAAAAGTCCACAGAATGTACTAAGCCAGTATACCAGTACAAGAACACAGACAGCAGTAGATATAGAAACAGGTGTAGCAGATGACAATTCGCTGCGGACGTTGCGTGTAGTAAATAAAGGTCTGATATTCGAGGCTGATTGTGACATAAAATGTCATGGAGAAGAAAAAGAAATACTAAAACAGGCAGTGTCGCTTGTAAAACATATGGGAATGTCAAGAACGAGAGGACTTGGGCTCGTGGATTTAAAACTGTCCGAGGAAAAAGAAGAACCGATAGCGCATGTAAAAATAGAAAAAGAACAACTGGGTGAACATAATAAGCTACATTATCAGATACATTTAAAATCGGCATTGATCTGTAAATCGGCGCAGGGAAACCAGGCAGATACACAGGATTATATTGCAGGAAGCAAGGTATTGGGCTTGTTGGTCGGTGCACTTGGGGAAGAGAAGTATCGGGAATTAATGAAACAGGGTGAAGACATCAGGGTGACAAACGCTTATATTACGAATCGTGGTAAGCGGTCTATACCAGGAAGAATCTCACTCCAAAAAGAGAAGGACCAATCCTATGATAAGAATGGCGAAATGAAAGTATACGATATGCTTTTTGAAAAAGATATCAAAAAGGAAATCAAGGACCGCCAGATGTCTCCGGCCAGAGTTGATTACATGGATGAAAATGGAACGGTATCAGGCGTTACGACGGAGATCAGCTATCATCATCAGCGTCCAAGGGACAAGTCTATAGGGCGTGCAACAGGAAAGGAAGATGGTTCAAGTTTCTACCAGCTGTGCAGTATCAGTGCGGGTCAGAATTTCAGTGGATATATCTATGCAGACCGGAAGCAGGCGGAGATGATACTGGATGCAGTAGAAAATATGGGAAATGTACGGATGGGTTATGGAAGATCCAGTGAATTCGGAGCCGTAGATTTTGAGATAGATGCTGTGGAAAAAGAAAGCATAGAGCCGGAAATTGTGCATAGAGCAGTGATCACACTGGCTTCTGATGTCATTCTTTATAATGAAAACGGAGCATTGACGACAGACCTGAAAGTGTTGAAATCTTATCTGGAAGAGGGAACAGGAGTACAAGATATTCAAATTGAAAATCCATTTTTACAATTCGTCACGATTGGAGGATTCAATGTGAAATGGAGAAGAAGAAAGCCTACATTTTATGCGCTGGGAAAGGGAAGCACATTTTTAATCTCTTCGGAAGCAGGCGTGGACAGGAATTTGTTAAATCGGGAATTTATAGGAGAACGGGTCCAGGAAGGTTATGGAGAAATCCGGGTGGACGAGATTGCAGATACACCGGAAGTATGTATCAGAAAGAATATGGAAAGTAATTTGCAGGAAAACAAGTCATTTGATGACAGTGCAGATATTATCCAGCGGCTGTTACAGTCGGAATTTGAACGTAGAATGCAGTGTCTGGTCAGGGAAAGACTGATCAGAGAACGTAAAGTATTGGAAAAACAGTCAAACGCATTAAATGCAGCAGTTGCAAAACTCAGAATCATCTACAAAACAGAAAAATCTTATGCAGATATGTGGAAGCAGATAGAAGGAATCGAAGACGGTGAAAAGAACGGTCTGTGTAAGAAGATTGTAAGCCTGATCGATCCTGAGAAGATTCAGAAAGAATTACAACAGGAGATGACGGCGGAATATGGAATGACGCTTCGCAGCAACTGGACGGAAGAACTGCTGTATAAGAAAGTATATCGGGCATATATTACGGAATTAAAACAATTTGTCAGAACCGTTGAGAAGAAGGGAGATACAAAATGAAAGCAATGATAAAAAGAAAAGTATTGTATGTGCAAGTGCAGCTTACGTCACCGCTTAGCGTATCTTCCGGAGAGGATGAGTGGACGGATTCAGATGTACTAAGGGACGAGGAAGGAAACCCTTTCGTGACAGGAAGTTCTCTGGCAGGTGCAATGCGTGCTTATCTTGGAAAGAAGAAAAACGAAGACGGATTGATGGGGTATTCAGGAAAAGACAAGAATCAGGAAGATATAGGAAAGATGAGTTCTTTATTTATATCAGATCTGACATTTGATGGAGATACGGTGGCTGGAGTAAGAGATGGCGTTGCGCTTGATAAGAATAAAACAGCCATGTCTCAGGGAAAGTTCGATATAGAGATAATAGAAGCAAGAGCAAAAGCACATTTTTATATGGAGCTGACAATCCGTGAGGGTGACAATGAAGCCGAAATGGAGCAGGAACTTGCAAATATATTTACCGGAATCAATGCAGGCGAGATACGTATCGGAGGCAAGAAGACCAGAGGATTTGGAGAATTCAGGATATTGTCTGTTAAAGATAAAGACTATGGAAAAGAGAATTATCTAGATTATGTCCATGCATATGAACAAAGCGTATGGGAGACAGAAAAAGATCAGCTAGATAAGTGGCTTGAGCGGGCAGTCTGGAATGCACAGATGCTGCATATCGAAGTGCCGCTTCGAATGAGAGGCGGAATCAGTATACGACAGTATGCAGCAAGAAAAGGAGAACCGGATTATATACATCTGACGGACCACGGAATTCCGGTTATACCGGGCAGCAGTCTTGCCGGAGCAATCCGCCACAGAATACAGGATATTCTGGAGGAGCTGCAGCAAAACCAGATAAATCTGCCGAAAAATATATCAGATATTATTGATACAGCATTTGGATATGTAAATGAAACTGAAGCATGTGCATCAAATATCATCATCAGTGAGAGCGAGATTAAAAAGGCGAGACCACTGACTATGGTAAGGACCGGAGTCAGCAGATTTGAATCTGCGGTAAAAAGCGGAGCGCTTTATAAAGAAAAAACGTATGTAGACGGGGAATTATCTCTTAAAATAGCCGTGCGGAAAAGTCAGAATCCGAGGGATTCCAGATGGATTATGGGTCTGATATTATTAGCACTCAAAGATTTACAGAATGGATTTCTGGCGGTTGGAGGCCAGACGGCGATCGGAAGAGGCGTATTTATGGCCAATGGTCCAATCTTGATAGATGGAGAAACTTCAAAAGAGGAGCAGTATATTGCAGAAATATTGCAGAATATGTCAGGGATGGGAGGTAGTGAATCATGAATTTGTTAAATGCACCGGAACAGGGAATCATGTATGCACTTTATATAGACCGGGGTGTTTACCGAACTTATAAACGGGAACAGCTGGAAATGGCAGAACAGCTTGAAAAAGACTTATTAGAGTTACATCTTTTTGATTCCACGAGAGAATATCGTTACATTAGGAAACGAAAAGGAGATATAGAAGTATGTATTGATGATACAACAGTTACATATGATGATAGCTATACCGAACGGATCTACACATTAAATGAAGGTATGGAAACATTGGAACATGCATCGGGCCAGGTAGAAAAAGGATGTATCGAAGTCGTAAACTATATTACCTATGATGAAAATGATCTGATGAATATAACGAACTACCGTCTGAAGGAGGTGAATAACGGATGAGAGGTTTTGTGAATCCATATAATTTTATTAAGTTTCCAAGAGAAAAAGCACTGGCGTACAAAGAAGAGGATCGTCATAGTGGTGTCATCAGGTATACGATCACGACGAAAACACCTCTTTTTATTCCAAATTCCAGTTCAGATTGTGCATTCAGACAATCCGATAATGTAAAAGAACATAAATCATATGATTTCTTCTCCTACACAGATCTGGATGACGGGAAAAGGTATGATAACGAATACCATATTCCGGTCATTCCGGGAAGTGAGATGCGTGGAGTGGTCAGGAATGTATACGAAACGTTAACCGATTCCTGTATGGGAATATTGAATACGGAAGAATATCCGGTGAAAAGAAGCATGGAAAAATTCAATCCTGCATTGATATGCAGAGAACAGAATGGAACATTTTCTTTGTATGATGCAAGATCTCTGCGTATCGGAGAAGCGGCACCGAAAGGAAGATTACCAGAAGGATTTGAGACATACTCCAATGGAACATTAATCTACTATCAGGAACCGGATAAGAATGATAAAGGGCAGTTAAAGACAATTGAAGAATATTGTGTAAAGCCGAGGGTATATCCAAGAAAGGGTTATCTTTTAAAATGGGGAATGGGTGTGAAGAAAAACCGTTATCATGTGTTTGTCATGAAACGTGGCCAGTCTTCGGACGGAAAAGTACAAGGAATTCAACTCAGCAAAGATACGATCGAACGAAAGCTGATAAGAGTTATTGACCACTATTTATCAGAACCGGCAATACAATCGGATAATAAAGCTGCATATGAGGAATATAAGAAAGATGTAGAGAATTTCCTACAGGGAAAAGGCGGGACGTATTTTCCTGTAAATTATTCAAAACTGGATAAGGGAATTTATTATCTTGCGCCGGCAACCTATACGAAAGAAGTATCGGATAATAATCTGGGAAAACTGGCCGGAAAATTTGCCCCATGTGAAAAAGAGCATTGTCCGGCATGTGATATGTTCGGATATGTGGGAAAGAATAATGAAGCATGTAAAGGATCGAAGGTCCGTTTTACAGATATGTATGTAGTGGATGAAAAAGAAGATGTCAGATCATACTATGCAAGCGGAAAACCGGTAACGATACAGGCATTGGGTGAGCCAAAGCTTGGAAATGTGGAATTTTATCTGAAGAAACCGAAAGGGGCAAGTTTCTGGACTTATGATTACTATATTCCGCAGGGGCAGAAAGAAGTCGTAGCGGACGGAGAACTTCGGGGAAGAAAATATTACTGGCATCATCGGAAGGTAAATTTGCATGAAGAGATTGAAGCAACAAAGCTGAATAAGACGATACGGCCAGTAAGGGAAAATATAAAATTCAGCGGAGAACTTTATTTTGAAGGAATCTCAGCAAAACAGATGAATCAGCTGATATGGATCTTAAATAGTGGTTCAGAGAATCTGGGATTAAAGCTTGGCGGTGCAAAACCGTTGGGCTATGGAAGTATTTCCTGCAGTGTAGATGAAGTCATAGAAAGAACGATAGAGATAGTGGATAGAAAACTTACATATAATGTAAAGCCGATTTCTATAGAGACTGTTACGTATGAGAACGCCGGACTGAGTAAGGATGTAAAGGCTGAATTTTATAAGATTGCAGGTTTGGACAGTGTTCCGGAGGATGTAGAGATTACTTATCCAAAAGATAAAGAACAGAAAGACAAACCTCTGACGCAGGGATACAGCTGGTTTGTGAACAACCACAAAACATTAAGCGGACGTATGGCAAGAGGCCGGGCAGATGTAAAGATAGAAAGGGCATTACCGGAAATCCTGGATGAAGATTTTTCTATGGAATATAATGAAAAACAGCAGAGAAATTCTAATTCTTCAAATTATAAAGGAAAAAGAACGGGACAACAAAATCAGAGAAGAACTCAGGGGGATAAAAGACCACATTACCAAAATGGAAGAGACAGGAGAAGATAACGATGCAGCTGGTTATACATATCGGTTTGGAACATCCGCTTACATTACCTTTGAATTATAATCATATTCTTCAATCGATTATCTACAAGGCAGTCGGAAGTATGCCGGATTATGGAGACTTCTTACATAATGAGGGATACAGTATAGATAAACGACAGTACAGAATGTTTCAATTCAGTCAGCTGTCTGGTGATTATTACATCCAGGATCGAACAATTATCTTCCGATCATATGTGGAATTTGAAGTCCGAAGCCCGGAACCATTGCTGATCCGGCTGTTGGGTGAATATTTCTGGAATCATGGGGTGAGGTTTGGAGAAACGATATGCAGAGATATCCGGATGGAACTATATGATTATACGGTAGAAGAGACAAAATTACGGATACGGATGAAGTCTCCGATGACAGTCTATTCTACCGATCATGAAAATGGAAGGATATATTATTATAATCCGGAAGAAGAAGAATTCTACCAAAGATTGAATGAGAATTTTTTTAGAAAGTATCAGGCATATTACGGAGTTGAACCAATATCGATGCTGGAGATACAAAAAAAGGGAGATAAAATACCGAAAAAATTTGTCACCAGGTATCAGGGAAGCTATATCACTGCCTGGTATGGAATGTATGAATTATCTGGTGAGAGAAAATATCTGGACTTTCTATATCAGACCGGATTGGGTAGTAAGAATTCACAGGGATTCGGGATGTTTGAAATATTGTAAAAAAGTCCGTCGACCTCGAAGCATTGAAAATTCAAGGGTTGACGGACTTATGAGGAGAAAAAAGAGCATAGATTCAGGTCGGAATCAGAAAAATAGAGAAAAAATAGATGAAAAAGTCCGTCGATGTTTTGAAAATATACAGAGATAATGGAAAATGCCAAAATATGTTGATTTTGTGGGAGTTTTAAGAAGTGAAGGAAAAATAGGTCGACGGACTTTTTGGGGATAATAGGATTGATTAAAGGGGGAAGATAGAGTAGGATTTATGTAGAGGCCAGTAAAAATGGCTGTTGTACCTTGCCTATGAGGAATTGACACACCTCCACATTCCGGGCAAGCATCGTAGTGTTTATCACCGTTCGTTGTACCTTGCCTATGAGGAATTGACACTTTGCTTCGTCAGTAAACTCGTGAACTGCTTTTGGTTTACCCTTAAGTGTTGTACCTTGCCTATGAGGAATTGACACAAAATACCTCCTTTTAAAAACTTAAACAATTGTTTCATTTAAATATATGTTGTACCTTGCCTATGAGGAATTGACACTTAAAGTTTCCACGGAACTCCTGCTCTATAAAAATCGTTGTACCTTGCCTATGAGGAATTGACACTACCTGTGACCATACGATTTGGCTGAGATACTGCAACTATACGTTGTACCTTGCCTATGAGGAATTGACACATTATTTACCCTCACCGAATCGTTTACGTATTTTGATTAGTTGCGTTGTACCTTGCCTATGAGGAATTGACACTCGATTAACGGGCCTACGATATTATATGTGAATACTTCATTCGGATTCACAGTTGTACCTTGCCTATGAGGAATTGACACCATATTCTGGAACTGTATTGATTTCCTCTGCATGAGTAATGTGTTGTACCTTGCCTATGAGGAATTGACACTATATCCTGTGAAGAATTTTAGATATAAGTCCTCATCTTTAATCCAATCGTTGTACCTTGCCTATGAGGAATTGACACTTTAACTCAAAAAGCAACTTGATTATTAACTGTTGATCATCCTGTTGTACCTTGCCTATGAGGAATTGACACAAGTAGGAGTCGTTCACGTTTTTTGATTGGTTGATATTGTTGACTAAAAGGAGTTGTACCTTGCCTATGAGGAATTGACACTTATTTGCTTAATTTCATATCAATCACTTCTGAGTTGTACCTTGCCTATGAGGAATTGACACTTATTTGCTTAATTTCATATCAAT